>OFLW01000031.1_pt1 | contig 127898 bp, 119 predicted proteins | sample 1541061 | NCBI WGS metagenome assembly OFLW01 (sample SAMEA4413045, study PRJEB24355) | metagenome | biome: human; feature: gut; material: faeces | place: United Kingdom | collected 2010
CTTATAAAACCCAAATTAAAAGATTTTAAGATTCAAAATACATTAAATGAAGAGAAAGTTATAGAACACAAGAATGTTAAAGAAGAGATTCTAAAGGAAATATCCATATTAAATAGTAATTTACAAATCATCTATGAAAACTATAAAAAGAAAAATATTTCAAAAGAGGCGTATCTAAAGGAAAAAACTTTTATCAAAGATAAAAAGATATTATTGGAGAGTAGGTTGAAAGAATTAAAATCAGAGAAGATTGATTTGAAGAAAGAATTTGATGGTAATTCCTTAGATAAGGATAATTTATTGAAATCCTATGTAGATAGTTCCATTGATAAAATATTTGTATCAAGAACTGGAGAAATAGAAATTGTAGAAAAATAGATGAATAGCATTAAAAGTAACTCATAATCTCGCCAACTTTAATTTTAATACGCCAAAATGAAAATAATGGCGAGGAAATTTGCGGAAATAAATAGTACTGTTTACTATGGTTGATAGGGTAAATATTTAGGAATAAATAAAAAAATGATATAATTATAGTTAAAATGAGATATTGTGAGGTGATTTTTGTGTCTAAAATAAATGTGGAAGGATCAGAAATTAGCATTATTGCCATAGATAATAGAGATTATATTTCTTTAACCGACATGGTTAGAAATGTTGAAAATGGTGTGGCACTAATAGAAAAATGGCTAAGGAATAAAAATACAATTGAATTTTTAGGAATATGGGAAGAAATGTATAATGCGAATTTTAATTCCACCGAATTCGAGGGAATTAAAAATGAAGCAGGTTTTAATCGTTTTATTTTATCGGTTAAGCAATGGGTCAACAAGACGAATTCTATCGGAATTATTGCCAAAGCAGGAAGATATGGTGGAACATATGCACATAAAGACATAGCTTTTGAATTTGCGTCATGGGTATCACCTTATTTTAAGCTCTATCTTATTAAAGAGTTTGAGCGCTTAAAAGAAGAAGAACAAAAACAATTAGGTTGGGATATCAAGAGGAATTTAGCTAAAATAAATTACAAAATTCATACAGATGCAATTAAGAATAAACTTGTCCCTGAGAAATTATCAAAGGAAAGAATAAACTATATCTATGCAAGTGAAGCAGATATATTAAATGTAGCTTTGTTTGGAATGACAGCAAAAGAATGGCGTGAAAATAATCATGAGTTAAAAGGAAATATGAGAGATTATGCGGATATATCACAATTAGTGTGTTTATCAAATCTTGAGAACTTAAATGCTGTTTTTATAAATGAGGGAATGGATGCAACTGAAAGGATAGAAAAATTAAATGCAATTGCTATTGAACAAATGAGGATTCTAACAGAAAGTGAACGTATAAAAAAGTTAAAATAAAAGTTTTGTATATAAATTAGGCGATAGAAATATCGTCTAATTTTATGTAACAATTGCTTGACATTGTAGGGTAAGTCAACACTTCTTGAAGCCTTGGCAGTAAGACTTGGCTTTAACGCAGAAGGTGGTTCAAAAAATTTTAATTTTGCAACAAAAAAGACGCACTCAATTCTTGGAGAGATTCTAGAAATTGGAAGAGGACCAGGCAAGGAGAGGGATGGATTTTTCCTCAGAGCAGAATCCTTTTACAATCTTGCATCAGAAGTTGATAACTTAGCAAGAGGTGGATCCTCGGATTTTTATGATTTTTATGATTCTTATGGCGGCAAGTCTCTTCATTTTCAATCCCATGGCGAAAGTTTTCGCTCCCTTATCTTAAATAGATTTAGGGGCAAGGGAATTTATCTACTAGATGAACCAGAGTCAGCCCTTTCACCAACATCAATAATGTCCCTCTTGTGCATAATCCATGAACTTGAAAAAGAAGATTCACAATTTTTTATAGCAACTCACTCGCCAATCCTTTTGGCATATCCTCATGCAAAAATTTTTGAATTTTCCGAAAGTGGCATAGAGGAGAAGACCTATAAAGAGACAGAATCCTATAGCATCACAAAAACTTTTTTAGATGACCCAGAAAAGATGATTGACTTATTATTTAGATAATAGGAAGCAAGTTAAATAATAAGAATATTTTCAAGCATTTTTAATATTATAAAACAATAAAAGTATATTAATTATTATTGCTGTTGACATTTTTTATAAAAGGAATTTATTATGATGATTAAAACTATTTTTGTAAGTGTAATTTCCAGTATTATTTTTTATTTTTCTAATTTAATATACCAATTAATAAGCTTAAAAGTATTTCCAAGTTTCACTATTGAAAATACTAACTATTTAGTGCTTTTTTCTTTAATAAAATCTTTATCTTTTATATTGTTGGTTTTATTATTTTTTAAAATTAAAAACATTAATTTTTTAAAAGCAAAACACAATGACCATTTACTTAGTAATATCAATAATATGTGTAAATATGGAAGCATAATCTTTTTTATTCTTTTTATAATTTTCCTTGTAATTATAAAATGCAATATGAATTTTTTTGATAGTATGGTTTACTCGAATGACGATATAAATATTAATAATTTTGATAACTATACCATGAAAATTTTAATTATTGTTCTTTTAAATGTTATTCTTGAAGAATTTTATTTTAGATTAACTTTAGTGAGAGTATTACAAGAAAAATACAGTGAGAAAGTCATCGCATTAATTAGTGCATTTTCTTTTGGATTTATTCATTTTGTAGATATTCTTTCAATAATAAGTGCTACAATAATTGGATATTTTTTAGCTGTAACCTTTTTAAAAACAAAAAGATTAGTCTATTCAATTTTTCTTCACTATATAATTAATGTGGACTCAATTATAATTTTGCCAATAATAAAATTATTTGATCCACAAGAAAAATTGGGCGAAAATTGGATTTTTTTATCTTTTTTAATTATGTTTACAATTTTTTTTGCGATGTACATATTAACAAAAATAGTAGAAAAAAGTTCTATTACAAGGAAGCAAAATGTATGATTATAAAATCTTAGAAACTAGGGGAATTATAAAGTAAGAAAGGACTATGTTATTAACTTATTATAGAGGCAAAAATAAACCTAAGTAGAGGATTACTGGCACTCAGGTTTATTTTTTATTAAAAAATGGAAGTAAGACAAAAAACACAGCTGTACATTAAATTTTTAGAAATTTTTTTACAAAGTCAAAGAAATGTTTATTTTTTGTTTATGAAAAATATTTTTTATTTACCCTAAAGTAAGCTTGTGGTAATATTTTTGTGGTATCTTTACACTTAGTTAAATATTTTTAAATATTATATGTTTTAGTAAATTTAAGATAAAGTAGTAGGCAATTTATTTTAATTTTTTATTTCATTTAATATTTCTTATGAGATTTTCTCATTAAAAATTTTCGTAAGATACTAACTTAAAATATGGAGGAAAATATGAAAAAAGTTGTAGCGACTACTATGGCGACTTTATTATTTGGGCTTTCATTTCCGGCTAAGTCCTTTGCTTTACCAAATAATACAGAAGAATTAGAGTCCAAGATTGTTGAAGATTTTAATGTAAAAAAATACAGTGAAAAAATTATTGATAAAGATCCCAATTTAAACTTGGCAGAAGAAAACAATGGACAGAATCCCAATCTAGGTCAAAGCCTTGCAGAAAGAATTGGAAAAAATAAATTAATTTCAGTTGACATTTCTCTTTGGCAAGGAGACCCAATCAATTGGAAAGATGGGTTAAGTTAGATACTTCCGTAAATGATCCTGAGCTTAGAAAAGCCTTTGATGAGGCGAAATTTGAAGGCGAGGGAAGAAATTCTAATAACCAGAGAACTTCAGGTGAGGAAGGAAAGATAAAAGTAACTTTTTCTGATAATTCATTTATTGAAGTTTTAGAACATAAGCTTTATGTTTTTCCACATGTAACTGCTTCAACTTATGCAAACACACCAAAGGATGCAGTAACAACAACTTTCTTCCTAGGAGAAGGAAGTAAAGTTAAAAGCGGTTTAAATGAACAAGTGGGTAATGGAGAACATCCTATTCCATTACAAACATATAAGATAAAACCAGGTACAAATATTCATGACTTCCAGCTGCCAACTAATAAGAATATTTTTGATAATATTTCTGCCATGCCAGCTAATGATTCTTACTCTGATCTTAAATGGGAACCAGAAAACTATATTGTTAGTGAAAACAATAAATCCTTTACTGCAAGAGCGATCAAGTCATTTAAAGTAAGTTTTGAGTTTAAGGCTTACGATTCTGAAAAGGGTAATAGTGATATAAATTCTTTACCTAAAGAATTAAAAGATAAATTGCCAAGTGAGATTAAGGTTAAAAAGGGAGAGGCTTATGAACCAACTAAACCAGAAAACTTCGTTGAGACTATAAAAGATAATGCTGGTGAAGTTACTAAGGTTTATGAGTGGACTTTTGCTGGTTGGAATCCATCAAAATTTTTAAAAGTAGAAAAGGATGAAAAAATTTCTGGCACTTGGAAGAGAAGGCAAGCAACATCTCTTAAACCTACAGCTGACAAGGTTAGTGAAGGCAATAAAGTAATTAAGGGTCAAGGCAAAGCTGGCTCAATAATAAAATTTTATCTTGGAGAAAAGAAAGTTCTTGAAGCTAAAGTTTCTGATGGCGGAAATTGGGAAGTTAAATTAGATAGGGAAATAAAAAAAGGCGACAAACTTTTCTTTACGCAAATTGAAAAGGGTAAAAAGGAATCTGATAAAGTAGAAACAAGTGTTGTTGAAAAAACAAAAGAAAACCCTAATCCTAAACCAGATTCAAATCCAAATCAAAAACCAAGTCCTAAGCCAAGACCAAGGACAGGAAATATTTTTCCAAAGTTAAAAAACAGGGATTACAATAAAAATTCTATTGAAGTTAAAACTTATCTAGCTAAAAGTAAAATTAATGAAAACAAAAATAAGGGCGTAAGACACATTATAAATGTTATAAGTGGAGAATACGAAATTGTGAAAGATGGAGTGTCTCAAAAGAAAATAATGGATGTTAAGCCTCTAATAAAAAATGACAGACTTATGCTGCCACTTAGGTCTCTTGCTGAAATGATTGGAGCAAAAGTTGAATGGAATTCACATACTAGAGTTGCAACTTTTACAAATAATTCCTTAGTTGCGAAAATTCAAATTGATGGTGATGAAATTTTACTTTCAAATGGAAAAGTTATAAAAATGGATTCAAAACCATTAAATATTAATGGAAGAATTTTAGTTTCTGTTTCTAATGTAGGAAATGTATTTGGACTGACAAATGGAAATACAAAAGACGGCATTGACCAAGATATTGAATGGTATGATGCTAAAAAGACTGTAGAAATAAATTTAAAAAAATAAATTTTGATAAAAAGAAAATTAAAGTTAAAAGAACTTGGCAAAAAACCAAGTTCTTTTTTAGTATTTAAAATGGTGATGATAAAAAATTAAATAGATTCTAGTGCTTGTTTTATATCTTCAATAATATCTTCTGCATCTTCAATGCCCACACTTAATCTTATTAAATCTGAACTAATGCCAGCTTGCAGAAGTTCTTCTTCATTCATTTGTCTGTGAGTTGTTGAAGCAGGGTGAAGGACACAAGTTCTTGCGTCAGCAACATGTGTTACAACGGCTGCGAGTTTTAAAGAATCCATGAATTTTGTTGCAGCATCTCTGCCACCTTTTACTCCAAAGGCAATTACTCCACAGGAGCCATCTGGTAGATATTTTTGTGCTAGTTCGTGTTGTGAATCTTTTTCAAGAGCAGAAAAGCTTACCCAAGAAATTTTGTCGTTATTTTCTAAATATTTTGCAACTGCAAGGGCATTTTCATAATGTCTAGGCATTCTCAAATGTAGGGTTTCAAGTCCAAGTCCTAAATAAAAGGAGTTTTGAGGTGATGGAATGCTTCCTAGGTCTCTCATTAAAGTTGTAGTCATTTTTGTGATGTAAGCACCCTTGCCAAAAGTTTCAGTGTAAACTACTCCATGATATGTTTCATCTGGTTCAGTTAGTCCAGGGAATTTGTCCTTATGTTTTGACCAGTTAAAGTTTCCGGAATCAATTACTGCACCGCCAACAGAATTTGCAAAACCATTCATGTACTTTGTTGTTGAGTGAGTTACAATATCTGCGCCCCATTCAATTGGTCTTAAAAATATTGGTGTAGGGAAGGTATTATCAACTACAAGTGGTACTCCATGATCGTGAGCTGCTTTAGCAAAAGTTTCAATATCTAAAACTTTTAATGATGGATTGGAAAGAGTTTCGCCAAAGACAACTTTTGTGTTTTCTTTAAATTCTTTGTTTAAATCTTCTAGTGAAATTGCTGGGTCTACAAAAGTTGATTCAATGCCAAGATCATTCATTGTGTGAGCGATTAAATTGTAAGTTCCTCCGTAAATTGCAGATGATGCAATTACATGATCTCCTGCTTTTAAAATATTTAAAAGTGCATAGAAGTTAGCAGCTTGACCTGATGATGTTAAAATTCCTGCAACGCCACTTTCAAGTGCTGCGATTTTTTTAGCAACTGCATCATTTGTTGGGTTGGCTAGTCTTGTGTAAAAGTAACCAGCTTCTTTTAAGTCGAAAAGATTACCCATTTGTTCAGATGAATCGTATTTAAAAGTTGTTGATTGAATAATTGGCAAAACTCTTGGTTCACCATTTTTTGGTTCATAACCTGCTTGTACACATAATGTTCCTAAATTTTTCTTTGTCATTTTTTCCTCCTAAAAATTTTATTTGTCGGCAGCTCAAAGGATTTTTAATTAAATATATTTTTATAACAATAAAAAAAGCTCCCGTCCCTAAAGGACGAAAGCTATGCTTCGTGTTACCACCTTTTTTTATTATTTTATCGCTAAAATAACCTCATAGAGTACCAACATACTCCGAACGCTATAACAGGCGTACCTGTCGCAGCCTAAACTCTTGTCTCGGTGCGAAGACTCCAAGGCCATGTTCCAAGGTAATCCTTTTGATTTCTTTCACCAAATGAAATCTCTCTGTGAAAAGTTTTACAATGTACTCTCCTCTTCAAAGTCTATGAATGGAATTATAAAGACATAAAATATTTTTGTCAAGGATATTTTTAAATAAATTTATTTTTAAAGAAAATTTTTAATTATTCATACTTCAATAAATTATTTGATAATCTTGTAAAGATTAAGATTTCAATTAATGAAAATAGAAGCATTTTTATTCCTTCGACTTTATTTATCAAATCAAAATGATTTGTTGTTATGGCGAGCTTGCTGGAGGCAATAATATTTTGAAGTGAAGGAATTATATTTTGTGCCACAAGACCAAAGCCAAAAATTGAAATCAAGACTGACACAAGAACTATTAAGCCTAGAGATTTTATTTTTAAACTAAAATAATTCATTATGGCAATTATCGGAAGGGAGGATAGGATACTTATTCCGATGTAGTAGATGTATAATCCTAACCTTTCAATATTAAAACCACATATAAATTTGCCACTTAACACAAATAGTAATAAAAAATAAATTTGAGTGAAGGCTATTATTATAAAGGAGATAATTGATTTAGCTATTATAAAATTAATATTTTTTAGGGGACTGGTCCTAATTAATTTTAAGCCAGCCTTATGTTCAACTGACCAAAGACTTGAAACTATAATTGATATAAGGGGGATTATAAAAAACATAAAGTAGAATAAGGATGTTTGCGTCCAAAGACTTTCCCATTTGTTTTTTAAGACCTCTTGATTTTGTAAATAGTTTATAGTCCCAAAGGTATTTGCAAGCAAGGGAATTATCAATACTGTAGATAAGAGCGAAAACAATTTTAATTTTTTAAATTCTATTTTTAACATGAATGCCTCCTATATATCCTTAGAGAGTGTAAATTTATTAAGTCTTGTGATGTAAATTAAACTTATGATTATATAAATTAAGCTTATAAACAATGTGAGATAATTTATATTATTCATAGTTTGTGTGTATACTTGTCCATCTTTTACATAATTTATATTTAAGATAGTAGCAAAGAGTCCAAAGGGATTTATTTGTGATAAAACTTTTGATGTTAGCATAGTAATTATTCCAGACATTGCTCCCACAATTGAAAAGAAGAGGGAGAAGTAAATTTTTTTACTTTTAATTTCAATTATTATGAAGATCAATAGCATTGAAATGTTAATTGATAGAGTTGTTAAAAAGTAAATTATTATTCTTTTTATTATCTCCACATCTAACTCAAAGTTTATATTTTTACTTGCTAAAAATATTATTATCAACCATTCAATAATCTGGATTAATAAAATTTTTAAGGACAAAGTTTTAATTTTATTTAATAATATTTTTTGAACTTTTATGCCAAGACTTATTTGCATTTGCCACATATTATTTTTTTCTTCAATCTCAATTACTTTTTTAACAAGTGATGATAGAGCGATGGGATTAAAAAATAAAGAGATTGCTAAATAAGAATCTAATATCCTTGCAAGGGGATATTTATTAACTTGAAAGTCTTTTGTCTTAAAGGCTATTAGGATAGAAAATAAATGTATGGCAAATAAAATTAAAATTGTGAAATTTAATTTTAAGCCCTTATTCTTTTTTATTTCTAAATTTTTCATGATTTCACCTAACACTTGTCTCTTGAATAAATAATTTTTCAAGACTTTCTTTTCTTTTTTCAACTCTATAGATGTCAACTTTATCTACGAGGATTTTTATTATTTTTGCAACTTCTTCCTCACTTTTATTTCCTAAAACTAAATATTCATCAAGAATATTTTCTTGAGGGAGATCAAGTATTTTTGAAGCCCAAATATTATTTGAAGTCTTTAAAATAATTACAGGTGGATGGAGCTCTCTATATTCTTTTAAAGAACCCGTGTAAGTCAAAGTTCCGTTTTTAAGAATTCCTATATGACTTGAAATTTTTTCAATCTCATCTAGGATATGAGAGGAGATTAAAATACTTGTATTTGAATTTCTTACAATATTTTTAAATAGATCTCTCATTTCTTCAATGCCATAAGGGTCAAGTCCATTAATAGGTTCATCTAAGATTAAAAATTTTGGATTACCAATAAGAGCTATGGCTAAACCCAGTCTCTGCTTCATGCCAAGAGAAAAATTTCTAACTTTTTTGTCTTTATGCTTTTTTAATCCCACTTTATTTAAAACATCCTCTATGTTTTCTTTTTTTATATTTTTCATATCACAAATAAGGTCTAAATTGTCATAGGCAGTGAGATGGTCATAAAAGGATGGATTTTCAATTAAGGAACCTAAATTTTTATTTGTTTCTTTTTGATTTTTTGCATTAATTTCCTTTCCATATAAACTTATGCTGCCAGAATCTTTTTTAACAAGACCTAGAATTGATTTCATAAGAGTGGACTTTCCAGCACCATTGGGACCTATAAGTCCAAAAATACTCCCTTCTTCAATTTCTAAATTAATATTTTTTAATACTAAATTTTTATCATAGGATTTGCTAAGATTTTCAATTTTTAAAATATTCGTCATGATATTCTCCCTTCTTAATTTCTAAAATTCATTATAAATATGGACAATAACAGAGAGATTTTATGTAGATTACTTTTACATAACATTTTAAAAATTCAAATTTTTATGTGATAAAATTATCTTAAAGGAGAAAGAAATGAATGAATATTTTTAGAGATGCAAGACTTTTATTAGTTGACGATGAAGCTTATTTGATAAATAGTATGTATAAATTCTTAAAAAACAAGGGCTATGACAATGTTATGACAGCAAAAAATATTAAAGAAGCAAGCTTTAAACTTAATAACAATAAGGTTGATTTAATGATATTAGATATAATGCTTCCTGATGGTAGTGGTTTTGAATTATTGAAAGAACTTAGAAAGAAGTCTAACTTACCTGTAATTATTTTATCAGCCTTAAGCGGAATTGATGACAAAAAGGAAGGATTCAACTTAGAAGTTGATGATTATATTGTGAAACCTTTTTTGCCTGAAGATTTGTTATGGAGAATTGAGGCAGTTTTAAGAAGAACTTATCAAAATAAGAATGAAAAAATAATCTTATTAGATGGAATTATATTTGATAGGGAAAGGGCAATTTTAATAAAAAATAAGGAAGAAATACAATTAACGGCAAAACAATATAAAATATTAGATTATCTTGCGCTTAATATCAATAAAATTGTCTCAATAGACCAAATTCTTGATAAGTGTTGGGAGGATAGTTTTGGCTACGAAAACACGCTTATTACACATATTTATAGGTTAAGGGACAAACTTGAAAAAGATCCATCAAATCCTAAAATACTTATAACAGTAAAGGGCTTAGGCTATAAACTTCTTGGAGAGAATAAAGAATGCTAAATTATTTTTTAAAAAAATTAAAGAAATTTACCTTATTTGTTTTAATTTTATTAATTTTAATGATTTCAAGCTTAATTGGAATTTTTTATACTAGTTTTAAGTACTCCAAAAAATATATAACTCCAAATAAGGCGTATGAATTTTTAGAAGAGAATAAGTTTGATGACATTTATTTTACTAAGGAAAATATGGACTTTTTAGGGGAAAAGAATATATGGGCTATAAGAATTGATAAAAATGGAGAAGTGATTGAAAGCTTTAACAAGCCTCATGAAGTTAAAAATAAATTTGAAATAAGTGATATTGTAAGATTTACTAGATATTACTTAAATGATTATCCTGTCTTTACATATGTGGTAAAAGATGGAATTTTAGTCTTAGCTTATCCAAAGAATTCTTTAGATAAGTTTCCTTCTAATTACTATAATTTTGCTTTGTTAAAAGTAGATTTTATTATCTTTTTAATAAGTATTTTCTTATTTCTTCTAATAGTCTTTATATATTATCTTTATGAAGTTAAAAGTATTTTTAAAAAATTAAACCCTCTTCAAATAGCTATTAATAATGTTTTTGATGAAGACTATGAAAAACTTAAAGAAAAAGGAGAGTTAAAAGAAATTTCTAAAACTATTAATGAGGCAAATAAAAAATTTATCAGCATTAAAAAAAGTCAATCTAGCTGGCTTAGAGGCATTAGTCACGATATTAGAACTCCTCTCACAAAGATTTCCTGGGGGATGGAAGGCCTTAAAACAAGAGAAAACTTAGATGAAATCGAAAAAATTGAAAATCAAATTATAAAGATAAGTAAAATTATAGAGGACTTAAATTTGACCAATAGTCTTGAAAACCTAAGTGATAAGCATTTTGAATATGGGGATCCAATTTCTGTTGTAAGAAAATTAATTGTAAATAGTTTAAATGAAAATCCAAGTAGGAATCTTATTTTTGAAAATAGTGTAAATAGAGAAATAAAAATTAAAATGGACGACCATTTATTTTATAGGATGCTGGAAAATATTTTAAATAATAGTATTAAATATGGTAAGGGAAAAATTTATATAAATTATGAAAATTTAGATAATAACTTAATTATATCCATTAAAAATGAGGGAAGTCCTATTGAAGAAAGTGTTATAAATAGATTAAGTGAAGAAAATCTATCTGATGTTTATACCCATGGAATGGGCTTATTTGTGTCAAAACAAATTTGCAAACTTCATAAGGGGAAAATGGAAGTTAAAAATCTATCTCCAGGTGTAATAGTTTCCTTTAATTTTGATATAAAATAAAAAGCACAAGAATCTGCTACTTATGTCCATACTATTGACGATTTGTTAAAGTATGTAATATAATAATCAATATGCTAAAAATAGCGATTTATATAGAAAGGTGATTAAATGTCAGGACATTCTAAATGGAATAATATTAAAAATAAAAAAGGTAAAGAAGATGCAAAGAAGGGCAAGATTTTTACTAAACTTGCTAGACAAATAACTGTTGCTGCTAAAGAAGGTGGACTTGACCCAGATTACAATCCATCTCTTAAGGTTGCCATAGATAAGGCAAAGGCTGAAAATATGCCTAACGACAATATTGATAGGGCAATTGCAAAAGCTGGTGGCGGAGATAATGACGATAATTTTGAAGAAATTGTATACGAAGGTTATGGTCCAGGTGGAGTTGCTGTTATGGTAAGTTGCTTGACAGACAATAGAAATAGAACTGCACCAGATGTAAGACATTTATTTGATAAGTATGCTGGAAACCTTGGACAACCTGGTTGCGTATCTTTTATGTTTGACAAAAAAGGTTCTCTTGGAGTTTTAAAAGAAGGACTTGATGAAGATGAATTTACTTTAACTGCAATTGATGCTGGTGCAGAAGATGTAATTGACAGGGGAGAGGCCTTTGAAATTATTACAGCTCCTGAAGATTATATTGAAGTTAGAAAAGCTTTAGAAGATCAAGGACATTCTTTTATTGAATCTGAAATAACTTACATTCCTCAAACTACAACTGAACTTACTGATGAAGAAGATATTAAAAATATGGATAAGTTAATTGATGCCTTAGATGATAATGATGATGTAACTGATGTCTACACTTCATGGGAGAGAGATTAATGGAAATTAATAGAATTATTGACCATACTCTTTTAAAGCCTGAGGCAAGTGAAGAGCAAATTGAAAAAATTGTTAAGGAAGCAATTGAATATAATTTCTTTTCAGTTTGTGTAAATCCAACTTGGGTAAAAAAATGCTCTGAAATGTTAAAGAATAGTGGAGTAAAAGTTTGTACTGTAATTGGTTTTCCTCTTGGAGCAAATACAAAAGAAACTAAAGCCTTTGAAACTAAAAATGCCCTTGAAAATGGCGCAGATGAAATTGATATGGTTATTAACATTGGCTACATGAAATCAAAAAAATTTCATGAAGTTGAAGATGAAATTGCTGAGCTTGCAAAAATTTGTCATGACAAGGGATCAATTTTAAAAGTAATTTTAGAAAACTGTCTTTTAACTAAGGATGAAATCAAAAAAGCTTGCCAACTTGCTGATAAAGCAGGAGCTGATTTTGTAAAAACTTCTACTGGTTTTTCTACTTCTGGAGCTGATGTAGAAGATGTTAAATTAATGAAAGAATCAATTTCAGACAGAATGAAAGTTAAAGCAAGTGGTGGAATTAGAGATTATAAAAAAGCAATGGAAATGGTAAATAATGGGGCAGACAGACTTGGAGTTTCAGCTGGTCTTGCAATTTATAAGGAGAGCAAATCATTATGAAAATAAATCCCGTTGCCTTTACAATTTTTGGAATAGAAGTAAAATGGTACGGAATTTTAATTGCCCTTGGGGTCTTTTTAGCTATATTTATTACTGAAAAAATGGCTGAGAGAAAAAATTACACTAAGGGTCTTTATAAAGATATTTCTACAGATGTTTCCCTTTTTGCAGTTTTAATTGGTGTTCTTGGTGCAAGGCTTTATTATGTCATTTTTGAGTGGGAGTATTATAGTGAGCACTTAAATGAAATTTTTGCCATAAGAAATGGTGGACTTGCAATTTATGGAGGCATTATAGCTGGGGGACTTACAATCTATTTTTTCTGCAAGCGAAAAAAGGTAAACTGCTTGACTCTACTTGACTGTATTGCACCAGGTCTTGCCCTTGCACAAGCTATTGGAAGATGGGGAAATTATATTAACGGAGAAGCTCATGGTGGTCCTACAAATGTCCCTTGGGCAATTCTTGTAAACGGAGAAAGAGTTCATCCAACCTTTTTTTACGAATCAATTGTAAATTTCTCAATATTTTTGTTTTTGTATTTTTATCTTTCAAAAAAGCAAAAATTTGATGGAGAGCTTATTTCTTTTTACATGATAGTGTATGGAATTGCAAGATTTTTTATTGAAGGAATGAGAACTGATTCTCTTTATATTGGTGCTTTTAGGGTATCTCAACTTGTGAGCCTTGGCATCATTATATTTGGTATAGCAATTAGAATTATAGCTAAAAGTAGACAAAAGAATATAAAATAATTTGGACTAGGCAACTAGTCTAATTTTTTAGGTGATATTTTGAATAAAATTAATTACAATTTGGAAATGGAAAAAGTGTTAAAAAAAATTAATAAAGAAGAAAAACCTAGACTACTTTTACATTCTTGTTGTGGTCCTTGTTCTTCTGCAATTTTAGAAAGAATAAGTGATTACTTTGATCTTGATATTTTTTATTACAACCCAAATATTGATAGCGAAGATGAATTTTACAGAAGATCAGATGAACAAATTAAACTTGTTGAAGACTTAAAACTTGATGATTTTGTTAAGGTGAAAGTTATAAAATACAAGCACGAAGAATTTTTATCTTATATTAAGGGATTTGAAAAATATGAAGAAGGCGGAGCAAGATGTTTTAGGTGTTATAGACAAAGATTAGAAAAAACAGCAAGGTATGCACAAGAAAATAATTACGATTACTTTACTACAACGCTTTCTATTTCCCCACACAAGGATTCTCAAATTTTAAATAGACTAGGAAAATTCCTTGCAGAAAAATACAAGGTTAACTATTTATTTTCAGATTTTAAAAAGAAAAATGGCTTTAAAAGATCAGTTGAACTAACTGATAAATTTAATATGTATAGGCAAAGCTATTGTGGTTGCGAATTTAGCAGAGGTGAAGATTGAAAAATATAAAAAATATTTTCATTATTGTTCTAATTTTTATATTAGGCTTTGGGCTTTACCTATCTTATAATATGGATTTTAATTTTAGCAATAATGAAAAGAAAATTAGTGAAGCTAAAAATTTAAAAATTGAAGATAGAAAAAAAGAAGATAAGTCAGAAGTAAAAATTCTTGCTATGGGTGATATGATTTTTCATCAACCTCTTGTTAAAAATTATAGAAGTAATGACTCCTATGACTTTACTCCAATTTTTAATAATATATCATCAGATATAAATGAAGCAGACCTAGCTATTGCAAACTTTGAGGGATCTGTAAATTCAAATAGAAAATTATCAGGCTTTCCTCTTTTTAATTTTCCAAAAGAAACTATTTATTCTCTTAAAAATTCAGGATTTGACCTTCTCTCAACTGCAAATAATCACGCCCTTGACACAGGACTTGATGGTATAGCAGAAACTATTTCACACATAAATGAAAGCGGCATGAAAAATTTTGGAACCTTAAAAGAAGATGGTGACAAGGGAATAATTGTTGAAAAAAATGGAATAAAAATTGGACTTATTTCCTTTACAGACTCTTTAAATGGCATGGATTCCTTGATGAGAGATAAAGAGTATTCTGTTAATATTTTTTCTCAAGATGTCAAAGGCGATATTGAAAAGCTAAAGGAAAAATCAGATATTGTAATTGTTTATCCTCACTGGGGGAATGAGTATCAACTAGTGCCAAATGAAAGGCAGATTTTTTTAAAGGAAATGCTGCAAGAAGCTGGTGCCGATATTATTTTGGGGTCTCATCCTCATGTGCTTCAAAGATATGAAGTTGAAGATAAAAATAATAAGAAATATTTTACAATTTATTCCATGGGCAACGCTCTTTCCAACCAAAGAGTTGAAAATTTAAAAAAATCTGGCGTTGATACAGGTGCGCTAATAAAATTAGTCATTGAAAAAGACAATATTAGTGGTGAAACAAAACTTAAAGAATATGGAGTTTATCCAACTTATGTCAATAGATATAGGGATAAGGGTAAATTAAATTATGACTTAGTAAAATTAGAAGATATCATGCCAGGGGGAAGGCTTGATAGTGTTTCTACAGCTGACTTAAAAGCAAGGGCAGATAAAAAATATAAGGAAGCTTTAAAAGTTTTAAAGGGTGAAATATGAAATTAGATGAAGTTCCAGGAACTAATTATAAAATTTTTCAAGATGATAATGAGTTTAAATACACAAGTGATGCATTGATTTTATCTTCCTTTGTAAAAAGTGGTAAAAAAGCATTGGATCTTGGTTGTGGTAATGGAATTTTATCTCTAAGAATTTGCAATAGATTTGATGAAGTTCATGCAGTAGATAAAAATAAAAATGTTTTGGAATCCTTTAAAAAATCTATTACTTTTAACAAGTTAGAAGATAAAATATATTTGTTAGAAGAAAATATTTTTGATTTGAAAAAATTTTTTCCAACAAATTATTTTGATGCACTTATTTTTAATCCACCTTATTACGATTATGAAAATATAAAGTTTAACACCATAGAAGCTAAACATTTTTTTGACATAGAAAAAAGCCTTTACCTAGTAAATTATCTTCTCAAAAATTCTGGAAGTCTTTATATAATTTATCCAACTTATAGACTAGCAGAATTAATTTTTAAAATAAATAAGGTAGGTTTAAGGGTAAAAAATATAATAAATATTCATGGGAATATAAATAAAGAGGCAAAATCATCTATTATTATTGCAAAGAAGCAGGCGAATTTTGGCAATGATTTTAGAGATTTTTACATAAGAGATAGACTAGATTATACAGACGATATGAAAAGAGTTTATAGAAACGAGGTGATACTGTGATTTATTTTTGCCCAACACCTATTGGGAATTTAGGCGACATAACCCTAAGGACAATTGAAATTTTAAAGTCAGTGGATATAATTTTTGCTGAAGATAAAAGAGTTACAGTAAAACTTTTAAATCACTATGACATAAAGGCGGAGCTTAGAACTTATCACAAGTTTAATGAAACTGAAATGTCTGAGAAAATTATTGAAAATATAAAGGACAAGGACATTGCCCTTGTAACTGATGCAGGAATGCCTGGAATATCTGACCCTGGTGCTATTCTAGTAAGAAAATTAATTGAAGAAAATATAGATTTTAGAGTTTTACCTGGTCCCAATGCAGCTCTTACAGCCTTAGTTTTATCTGGACTTGACACAGATCACTTCCTCTTTTATGGCTTTACATCAAATAAATCTTCTGCAAGAAAAAAGGAATTTGAATCTTTAAAAGATTTAAAATTCACTCTTATTTTTTACGAAGCACCTCATAGGATTAAAGACTTTTTAAGAGACCTATATGAAGTTTTTGGCGAGAGAAAAATTTCCATATCAAGAGAAATTACTAAGGTCTTTGAAGAAACTATTAGGTCTACTACATCAGAGATACTTGAAAAAGAAATTACAGAAAAGGGTGAATTTGTAATTTGTTTAGAAGGAAAGACTGAAGAAGAGACCTACGACATAAGAAAACTTTTGGAAGAAGAATTAAAAAAGGGAATGAAAAAATCTCAAGCTGTAAAAGAAATTTCAAAAAAATATAATATTCCAAAGAATGATGTTTACAAGGAGAGTTTGGATTTATGATAAATTTAAATGAACTTGAAGGACAAATTAAAAATATAAATCTAAATTTAAAGGACAAGTATGATTTTGTTTTTAAATTAAACAATGAGGATTTTAGAAATAAAATTAATAGTGAAGTTGGAAAAATTATAAAATTAAAGAAATTTAATAAGAATGAAATTTCAAAATATAAAAGAACAGTCGGGGTTGATGGTTCAAACAATAGGTCTGGTGGAGCCTTTCCACACTTTATAGAAATTTTTCAAGGTCTTGCCAAGTCAACTGATGGTAAGGAAGTTTACAAAACTAAGGTATATACACCAACCTTAAATTCTCTTTTTGATGAACAAAATTTATCACAAAAACTTTTGGCTACAATAGAAATTGAAACTGCCCTAGAGTACATTGATAGATACGATTTTGATTACTTGATGATGGACGGTGGATTTATTAGATATAAAATAAACTGCCTTGATTTATTTAAAGAACTTCGTGATAAATGTGAAATGAAAAATATAATTTTATTTGGTGTAATAAAGGACATCAAGACAAATGTCATATCAAGAAGTCTTGAAATTGACGAAAGCATTTACGACAGAGAAATTTTATTTAATAGATTAAAAACTGGAGAAGCTATTTTAATAAAAAATGAGATCAATAAAAAATTTATTAAAGATGGAATGGGAGAGGGATTTTCTTCTGCCTTTATGAGAACTTCAAAGTTTCCAGGAGCAGTTGGAGTGGATATTTTAGATACACAAGAGGAATATCTTGAAGAAATTTGTAATCTGATTTATTCACTTACACCAATGTCATCAAGGGGAGTGCCCCTTTGGCTTGATATAGTGGACAAGGATGTAAAAATTACAGATGATATTTTAAAAATGCTTTTAGAAGAATATTTAGATAGAGATGTTTATGAAAGATTTTTTATTTCTGAAAGAGATAAAAGAACTTTATAGGAGGAAAAATGAAAGTACTTGGAGTTACTACTACAAGAGAAGTATATATTGGTTCAAAGGAGAAAAACTTTCGAAACAATGAATTTTTAATAGTTGAAGATCCAGTTCAAGGAGATATTATTGGAGAAGTTGTGGATTCAAAGACTTTTAACAGATTTATTCCTCTTGATATTGGGGGAGATTTTATTGACAGCGATGTATTATCTTCTCTTGGATCTATGGGTTATGATGTTGGCGATGAAACAGTTTATGTGGCAAAATTAAGATTTTTTGAGGAGCTACTTTATCCACCTCTTACTGGAAGTGATTTGAGAGCGCCAGATTTTAAGGAAATTAAAAATTTATTAATAGAGACTAAGCCAAATAATTCTTTGATTCTTGGCTCTATAAAAAATACAGATAATATTGCTGAGGGCATGGATGATATTTATAAAAATCTCTTCAGTACTTTTGAAAACAATGAATACTTAAAGCAAAGGGAGCTTCCTTACTTATTTGACTACAAATCCATGCATCAATATCCTCACATAGGAGTTTTTGGAGGTTCAGGATCAGGAAAGTCCTTTGGCCTAAGAGTTATATTAGAGGAATTAATGGAGATGGGAGTGCCTGCAATAGTAATGGACCCCCATTATGAAATGGATTTTTCTAATAATTCTGAAATTTCTGATAAAAATTATTCTGATAAGTTTAAGTGTCTTGAGATTGGTCTTCACACAGGAATAAAATTTCAAGAACTACAAAAAAGAGATTTAAAAAATCTTTTAAATGCAGCATCACCTTTAACAGATTCTATGAAAAATGTTATAGATGTAATGTTAGCCAAGGGTTCAAGCTACGAGTCCTTTAAAAATAAACTTGATATGCTTTTAGAAGGGCAAGAAATTGGTTCAAGAGATAAAATAATAGCTGAAATTGCTGCAGAGCCAGACATAAATAAAAAAAATGGGCTAGAAGAAGTTCTTGATGTCTACGAAAGATATGACAAGACTTGCAACTCAATGAGTGTGCGTGGAGTTTTGTGGAGGCTTATAAATCTTCAAAACGAAGGAATTTTCTCTCATAATATTGACGAACTTTTAGATTTATTAAAGAGAAGAAAATTAGTAGTCCTTCAAGGTTCAACTAGAATGATAAATGTATTTTCAACTTATCTTTTGGCAAAATTATACTATCTAAGAAAAGAATATAGAGACGAGCTTTACAGAAACAATGCAAAGGTAGAATATTTTCCTCCCTTTGTAATAATTACAGATGAAGCCCATAATTTTGCCCCAAAGGGTTTTGACACTCCATCAAAAAGTATTTTGCGTGAAATTTCTCAAGAGGGAAGAAAGTATGGAGTATTTTTAATTCTTGCAACACAGAGACCAACACTTTTAGATGAAACTATAACAGCTCAGCTAAACACAAAATTAATTTTTAGAACTGTAAGGGCATCTGACATTGATACAATAAAAGAGGAAACTGACCTTTCAATAGACGAGACAAAAAGACTTCCTTATTTGAGTTCAGGCGACGTATTTATATCTTCTGCAAAAAAGGGAAGAACATCTTTTGTGAGAATTAGAGCAGCAAATACAGTTTCACCACATACAGAAAATCCTTTTGATGAACTCGAAGGTCATGAAAATGTAGAATTTGAAAAGTTTTTTATGGGCATGAAGGATTTACTTCCAATAGATGCATCTAACTTAAGTACTGTTCTTATAAATTACAATAAAAAATCTGGGGAAAATTTATCCTACGATGACTTAAAAAACAAATTAGATGAATTATGTCAAAGAGATTTTATAGAAAAAGAAGATAATTTTTTGACAGTAATGTATAAAATAAAGTAAAAAATAACTGACTCTATAAAAAATTAGAGTCAGTTTTTATTTTTCAGTCTTTTTTAAAAGATATTTATCATACAAGTCTTGAAGAGATAAATTGTTATTGATTAGTTTTATCTTATTTCCGCGACTTAAAGTTTTTATAAAATATTCTTTTTTTAGGGCGTCAGATTTATCCCTACATTTTTCAGAAAATATCATTTCAACAGGGAGTCTTGATGAAGTGTATTTCGAGGCAATACCCTTATTGTGAGCTTTAAGTCTTTTCTCTAAGTCATTGGTGTAACCGGTGTAAAGACTGCCGTCACTGCACTTTAAAATATATACAAAGCTAGACATTTGAACTTTCTCCAAGATAATCAGTTACTGTGAAATTTATAATTTCAAATTCAAAGCCGCGTCCCTGCAAATATTTTTTTGCAGAATTTATTTTCTTTAGGTCACTTTCGTCTTTATATAATTTGTTACTTATAAGATTTATTGCATTAAGGTATTCTTTTTCATAGTCGTAATCTTTTATAATTTTTTCTATTATTTCATTTTTAATTCCCTTAGATCTTAACATATAAATGATTTTTATTTTTCCATATTTTTTTATATTCATTGCATCATTTAAGTAGCGCCTTGCATAGTCTTCGTCATTTAAATATTTTTTTTCATTTAAAATTGGGAGAACACTGTCAATGATTTCGCCGCTAATTTTATTTTTATACAAGTAGTCAATAAGCTGTTTTTCTGTTTTATTTCTTTGCAAAAATTTATAAGAAAGCAAAAGGGCATTTGATTTTTCATCTTCAAATTTTAATTTTTCAATAATTTCATCATCAACTTCTTGACCCTTATAAAGTCCAAATTCAATAAGAGTCTCTTCAGAAATTTCAATTTCTTCAGAATTATCAAAGAGAATATGAAATTTTTTCTTTTCAAAACTTATTTTTGATATGATCATTTTATCACCAAATTTATTTTATCATAAAATTAAGAAATCCCCAATTCTACTAAATTAACTAATTGTGGAAAAATAAAAGTAAAAAGTATATAATTATATAGAGTTTAAGACAAAAGAGGTGCAATATGTTTGAGTTAATCTCGCAAGTGTTGAGATATGTTTTTATAATCTTAATTTATCTTTTTATTTTTAGTATTTTAAGACTAATGTATCTTGATGTTAAGAGCATGACAAATAGAGGAGACTCTCTTGACGATGCTTATTTAAAAGTAGTAAATAGACTTGATTCATTGAACTTCAAAATGCAGGAGTATTATGTCATAGATGGAGACATAAGTCTGGGTAGAAGTTCAAGAAACGACATAGTTATAAAAGATAAATTTGTTAGTAAAAACCATTTAAAAATTCACGATGATAATGAAGCTTATTATATTGAGGATTTAGGTTCTGCCAATGGAACTTTTTTAAATGGTGCAAAAATTAATCCTAATGAGTTAATTGAACTTCAAAACAATGACAAAATTGGCGTTGGCTTTATTCAATTTATTTTTGTAGATAAAAGGTGAAAAAGTGTTAGATAATATTTTAAAACAACGAAAACCTAGAAATCTTTTATTGATTTTTGAAATTCTAAGTATTTTATTGTTATTTTCTTACAACAATAACAATGTTGATAGATACATAGTGATTTTATTTTTAGGTTTGATTTTAATTGTATATATTTCAAATTTAGTTCTTGGAAAAGTATCTTCAGGAGATAATTATATATTTTTAATAGTATCAATGCTTTTAAGCCTTGGAATTATAACCATATATAGGTTATCGCCTAAACTAGGGCTTAGACAACTGATTTGGGTTTTGGCAGGCATATTGGTTTTCTATTTAACTTATTTTGTAATTAGAGCAATGAGAAGACTTGAATATATGACAGGTCTTTATCTAGGGCTTTCAATTTTATTTTTCTTACTAACTATTATTCTTGCTCCAGATAAATATGGCGCAAAGAACTGGATAGAAATTTCTGAAGGAATTACAATCCAATTGTCTGAATTTACTAAAATTTTAGTTATATTTTTAATTGCTTCTTTTTATACAACTTTCCAAACAAGACTAAAAAAACTAAATTATAAGTACACTTCATATTACTTGATGGGAGTAATATATATTTTTGTGGGCTTTTTATTTATTCAACGAGACTTGGGAACTGCTGCTATATTTGTTGCTATTTACACGCTTATTCAATACATTTATGATGAAGATAGAAAATCTATTGCAGTAAACATTGGATTAATGTTATTTGGTTCTATTGTCGGATATTTTCTATTCTCTCATGTGAGAAATAGAGTTGATATATGGCTTAATCCATGGACGGCAGATAAAGTTGTAAATAGTGCAAGACAAATTGTGCAATCACTTTTTGGAATAAGCGAAGGAGGATTCTTTGGTCAAGGAATTGGTCTTGGTTATCCAAAACAAATTACCCTTGCTCATTCTGATGTTATTTTTTCTGCAATTTGTGAAGAAATGGGAATACTAACTGGAATAGGAATAATTATGCTCTACATGCTTTTAGTTTATAGGGCTATAAAGATTGCATTAAATCAAGAATATTTATTTTATAGAATTCTTGCCCTTGCAGTTGCAATTTTATTTACGGTACAAGCTTTCTTAAATATTGGTGGAGTTATAAAACTAATACCAATGACTGGACTTACTCTTCCTTTTATATCTTATGGAGGAAGCTCAATGATTTCTAGTTTTGTTTCACTGGGAATACTTCAAGTTACCAGCGAAGATTTATCATACAAATACGATAGAGGTACAGACAATGAATAGTAAAGATAATAAGAGAATTTTAGTTTTACTTGTTTTTTTAATAATGCTACTTGTTGCTCCAATAATTTATTTGACCTATTTCACAGTTTTTAAGGCAGGAGAAATTATAAATCACCCTGCGAATAGGAGAAGTGAACTTAGAGAAAATTCTGTAAAGAGAGGAACTTTTTACGATAGAAATCACGAGGTTCTTGCTTATTCAAATGGTGAAAAATATAATTACCACAGAATTTATAATCAGCCTGTTATTTACTCTCACATAATAGGATATTCTGACAAAATTGTAGATAAATATGGTCTTGAAAAAGAATTAAATAATTATCTTGTTGGAAAAGAAGGCTCAAAAATTTTAAAAACTTTTAAATCCATAATAAATAAGAATTACGATCCCTACACTGGAGATGATGTAACTTTAACAACAGATACAGATCTTCAAGAAAAAACTAGATCTGTTTTGTCTTCTAAATCAAATAAAGGCTCTGTAGTAATTATGAATCCAAAAACTGGAGAAATTTTATCAATGGTTTCTCTTCCTGATTTTAATTCACAAAACATTGCAAAAGACATGCAGAGTATTAATGAGGCAAACAATGGAGCTTTATTTAATTCTTCAACAAAGGGAAAATTTGCTCCTGGATCAGTTTTTAAAATAGTCACAACAACGGCTATTCTTGAATCTGGGATTTCACAAAAATATACAGACGAAGGTGTGGAAAAAATTGACAATGGTCGTGAATTTAGAAATGCTGGAAATAAAACTTACGGAAGGGTAGACCTTAAAAAGGCCTTTACAAACTCATTAAATACTTATTTTGTTAGAAAATCTGTAGACATGGGCATAGACATTATGTCTCAAGTTTCGGAAAAATATATGATAAATAAAAAAGTTGATTTTGAACTTCCACTAGAAACTTCAACATGGGATTATAAGAGAAGCGGTTTTGATAAAACTGCTCTTGGAGCTGCAGGAATTGGTCACGATACACTTCTTGTTACACCACTTGAAATGTGCATGGTGGCATCGACTATAGCAAATGATGGTGTAATGATGCAACCACATATTGTTAAAAGAATCGATTCTTCTGACGGAAAAAATGTTGTAAGAAATAGTCCAACTGTTTTAAGTGAAGTTACTTCAGAAGAAAATGCAAAGCTAATTACAAAATACATGGTCAATGTTGTAAATAATGGCACTGGTACAGAAGCCTATGTATCTGGCGTGAAAGTTGCAGGAAAGACAGGTACTGCACAATTAGATTTAAAAGAAGGAACAAACAATGCTTGGTTCGTTGGTTTTGCTCCAGCAGATGATCCGAAAGTTGCAATCGCTGTTGTCATTCCTAATGTAAAGGATTATGGTTCCGAGGCCGCTGCTCCGATTGCTGGTGAACTTTTAAAGTACGCTGTAAATAATTTACAACTTGAAGAAGAGTGATTCCATGTTTAATAATAATTTTGTAACAGCCTTTGTTGCTGCAGCAGGAATGGGCAAAAGAATGAAAATGGGAATTAACAAACAGTTTCTTTCCATTGATGGGAAGCCAATTCTTGCTCATACTATTAAAAAGATTGAAAAATCAAAGTATGTAGACTTTTTAGTTTTAATCGTCAAAAAAAGTGATATGCCTTATGTAAATGATATAATTGATAAATATAAAATCAATTTGAATTATAAAATAGTCTATGGTGGAAAAGAGAGGCAGGATTCTATAAATAACGGTATTTTAAATATGCCAAAGGAAACAGATATTGTCCTCACTCACGACGGTGCAAGACCTTTTGTTTCTGTAGATAAAATTGATGAAGCTATAGAAAATGTAATGGAAACTGGTGCAACGGTTTTGGCTAATCCAGTTAAAGATACTATAAAAGTTTCCATGGATGGAGAAATAGTAGATTATACTCCTAATAGAAACAGACTTTGGCAAGTTCAAACACCTCAGGTTTTTAAAAAAGAAATTTTAATGAAGGCCTATGAACAAGCTTATTCTGAAGGCTATTATGGGACTGATGATTGTTCTTTAGTTGAGAAGACCGGAGTTAAAGTTAAATTAATTTATAACTCTTATGACAATATAAAAATTACGACAAGAGAAGATTTATCTATTGCAAATATACTTGTGAAGAAGGTGAATACATGAGAATAGGAATTGGATATGATGTCCATAAACTTGTGAATGATAGAAAATTATTTATTGGTGGGATAGAAATTCCTTATGAAAAAGGTCTTTTAGGTCACTCTGATGCAGATGTACTTATTCATGCAATTATGGATTCAATTTTAGGAGCCCTTGCCCTTCGTGACATTGGCTATCATTTTCCAGATAATGACAATGAGTATAAGGATATTGATTCAAAAATTCTTCTTAAAAGAGTTTATGAAATTATGAAATCCAAAAACTACAAAATTGGAAATATTGACTCAGTTATTGCTTGCCAAGAGCCAAAACTGGCAGCTTATATTGATGATATGAGAAAAGTAATCGCAGAAATTTTAAATACAGATATAGAAAATATTTCTATAAAGGCAACTACAACGGAAAAGCTTGGCTTTGTTGGAAGAGGAGAGGGTATATCCTCAGAATCGATATGTTTACTTGAAAGGGATGATTAAATAGATGAAATTTTTTATTGACACTGCAAATATCGAAGAAATTCGAGAGATTAATTCTTGGGGTGTTCTTTCTGGCGTTACAACTAATCCGACTCTAATAGCAAAAAGTGGTGGAGTTTTTGAAGATGTAATAAAAGAAATAACAGAAATTGTAGATGGAGATATTTCAGCAGAAGTTATTTCAACTGATTTAGATGGAATGCTTAAAGAAGCAAGAGAACTTGCTAAGATTTCAAAAAATATTGTAATAAAAATTCCCATGATTGAAGAGGGACTTAAAGCTGTAAGTATTTTAAGCAAAGAAGGCATAAGAACCAATGTTACTTTAGTTTTTTCACTATCACAAGCTGTTCTTGCAGCAAATGCAGGAGCTACTTTTGTTAGTCCTTTCATGGGAAGACTTGACGATATAGGTATGTCAGGAATACAATTAGTTGGGGAAATTTCAAAAGTATTTAAAAATTATAATTATGAATCTAAAATTATCGCAGCAAGCATAAGACATATCACTCATGTTGAGCTTGTTGCAAAAAGTGGCGCTGATATTGCCACTATTCCATACAAAATTTTTAAAGAAATGGTTAAACATAACTTGACAGATAGTGGACTAAAGAAATTTTTAGAAGATTTTAAAAGTGTAAAGACAAAGGAGAAATAAGATGGACAGAAATTTAGCATTAAACTTAGCAAGAGTAACAGAAGCAGCTGCACTTTCAGCAGGTAAATGGCTTGGAAAGGGCGATAAAAATGCAGCAGATGGCGCAGCAGTAGATGCCATGAGAAGAATGTTTGACACAGTTGATATTGATGGAACTGTTGTAATTGGTGAAGGAGAAATTGATGAAGCTCCTATGCTATACATTGGTGAAAAAATTGGAACAAAAAATGGCGAAGAAGAAGTAGATATTGCCGTTGACCCAATTGACGGAACAAATTCTATTGCCAATGGCATGGATAATTCTATTGCAGTTTTAGCAGTTGCTCCAAAGGGATGCCTTTTAAATGCACCTGACATTTATATGGATAAAATTGCTTGTGGACCTAAGGCTAAAGGACTTATAAAATTAGATGATACTGCAACTGAAAATATAAAAAGAGTTGCAAAAGCACTTAATAAAAATATTGAAGATATTGTCGTAGCAGTTCTTGATAGACCTAGACATGAAGACTTAATTAAAGAAATTATTTCTATTGGTGCCAGAGTTAAAAAAGTTTCTGATGGCGATGTAGTTACAGCTATTGAAACTTGCTACGAAGATTCTGGAGTCGATCTTGTTATTGGTCGTGGTGGTGCTCCTGAAGGCGTAATTGCTGCAGCAGCTCTAAAATGTTTAGGTGGAGATTTCCAAGGAAGACTTCATCCTACAGATGAAAAACAAGAACAAAGATGTAGAGACCTAGATTCTGACTTGAAAAAAGTTTATTCAATTGAAGATTTAGTAAAAGGCAACGAAGTCATCTTCTCAGTAACAGGAATTACTTCAGGAGAAATTCTTGAAGGTGTAAAATATTATGGAGATAATAAGGCAAAAACTGATACTCTAGTTTTAAGACTTCCAAGTGGAACTCAAAGATTTATTAAATCAATCCATTCTCTTGATTTAAAACCAGATTACGCTAAATAAATTTAAAATGAGTAACGACAATGAATTAAAAAATAAATCAATTGAAGATTTAAGGAGAATTTCAAAATCATTAGGTTTAAAAGATGCAGAAAATTATGAAATAGATGATTTGAAACACTATATAACAAGAGGAGAACTTCCAATAAAAAATTTAGAGGGTAGGTCTTTAGATAAATTAAAGGTATCTGAACTTCGAGAAATTGCCAAGGAATGTGGAATAGAAAAATCCTACTCTTTAAAAAAAGAAGAATTAATAGAAAAAATTAATTCATCAAAAGAAAAGGAAAAAATAGAAAAATTAGATCTTTCTGAAAATGCACAGGAAACTTTAAAAAATTTAGATGACAAGGATTATGTTAAGGGGATATTAGAGCTTCATCCAGACGGTTATGGATTTTTAAGACGAATTAATTATTTACCAAGTGAAGAAGATATTTATGTTTCTCCATCACAAATAAGAAAATTTAGGCTTAGAAACGGAGACGAAATCCTTGGAATTAAATCTCCTCCTAAGGATGGAGAAAATTTCAACGCTTTATTATTTATTAAATCTGTAAATGGTAGGCATCCTTCAAAAATAATAAATAGACCTTATTTTGATAATTTGACTCCAATTTATCCAAAAAAGAAAATAAAATTAGAAACTAAGGATGAGGATGTTGCTATGAGAGTAATTGATTTGCTTTCACCAGTAGGTTTAGGTCAAAGAGGACTAATAGTTTCCCAACCTAAGTCAGGAAAGACTACTCTTTTGAAAAAAATTTCTAAATCCTTAAATACAAATTATCCTGACTTACATTTAATTGTACTTCTTGTAGACGAAAGACCTGAAGAAGTTACAGATATGAAAAGATCTGTCAAGGGAGAAGTAGTCTACTCGACTTTTGATGAGAATCCTAAAAATCATACTAGAGTTGCTGAGATGGTAATAGATAGGGCAAAGAGACTGGTGGAAAATAAAGAAGATGTGGTTATACTTTTAGATTCTTTGACAAGACTTTCTAGAGCCTATAATTTAATTACACCTACAAGTGGTAAAACTCTTTCAGGCGGACTTGATCCTCTATCACTTCACAAACCAAAGAGATTTTTTGGTGCGGCAAGAAATATTGAAGAGGGTGGTAGCTTAACTATCCTTGCCACTGCTCTTGTAGATACGGGTTCAAGAATGGACGATGTGATTTTTGAAGAATTCAAGGGTACTGGCAACATGGAGCTTCACCTAAACAGAAGCCTTTCAGAAAAGAGAATTTTCCCAGCAATTGATATTTTAAAATCAGGAACTAGAAAAGAGGAGTTCTTGTTAAATAAAGAAGAACTTGCCTTTAATTATGAATTTAGAAATAATTTAAATGAAGATAACATAGAAGATGTAACGGAAAATTTTATAGATAAACTTTCTAAAACTAAAAATAATAAGGAATTTTTAGAAAAATAATTATCTTTCTTGCTTCAAATGTTGATTTATAGCCTTATATATTGTATAATAATTAAGGTAATAAATATATTTGTATTACAATTAAATTTGTGTTATAATATAAAAATTGAGTTATAAAAAAGTTTAAGGGGGGCTAAACAATGAAAAAAGGAATTCATCCAGATTATAAAGAAGCTACAGTAACTTGTGCTTGTGGCAATACTTTTAAAACAGGATCTGTTAAAGAAGATTTAAAAGTTGAAATTTGTTCAGCTTGTCATCCTTTCTTTACAGGAAAGCAAAAACTCTCTGATCATGGCGGAAGAATTGAAAAATTCAATAGCAGATACAAGAGAAATAAATGACAATGAGGTTAGCCTAGCTAACCTTTTTTATTACTTAAATTTATGAAGATAAAAGAAGCCCTAATAGAGGGAAGAGGTTTTTTAAAAAACTTAGAATATACAGATCCAATTTATGAAACTAGAAGAATTTTAGGTGAAATTTTAGAGAGAGACTTGTCTTATTTAGTTTCTCATGACAATGAAAAATTAGAGGAAGCTATTAAAAATAAATATTTCGATATTTTAAAAAAGAGAAAAGAGGGAATTCCTCTACAATATATTTTGGGAAGAGAAGATTTTTACGGAAGGACTTTTGCTGTATTAGAAGGAGTTTTAATTCCTAGACAGGATACAGAAATTTCTGTTGAAGTGATTTTAAAAATTTTAAAAGAAAATAATATTAATAAGATGTTAGAAATTGGCTGCGGAACAGGAATAGTAAGCATTACAGTGGATCTTGAAAGCAAGAGAAAAATGGATATCACTGCTCTTGATATTAGTTCTTATGCAATTAATAATACCACTATAAATAAAAAAAATTTGAAGTCAAACATTAAAATTTTGGAAAGTGATTTATTTGATAAGGTGAGTGGAAAATTTGATTTAATTTATTCAAATCCACCTTATATAAAATCCAGTGAAATAGAAAATTTACAGCTAGAAGTGAAAAATCATGAACCAAGGCTTGCATTAGATGGTGGAATTGATGGACTTTATTTTTATAGAGAAATCATTAAAGAAGCTCCAAATTATTTAAATAATAATGGCTTTTTAGTATTTGAAATAGGTTACGATGAGGCAGAAGATATTTCGCTAATAATGGAAAAAAATTTTGATACTAAAATCTATAAAGACCTTAATCACCTGGATAGAGTAATAGTTGGACAATTAAAGATATAGGAGTAAATATGTACGAAAAACTTTCGGTTTTTGAAGATAGATTAAAAGAGCTTGAAAAAGATTTGAGCAATGTAGAAATTATTAATGATTCAAAGTTATACCAACAAAAGGCTATTGAACATGCTGAAATTGAGCCAATTGTTGCAAAATACAGAGAATATAAAGACACTCTAAATACTTTAAATGAAAATAAAGAGTTAATTAAAGAAAAATTAGATGATGAGTTTAAAGATTTAGTTAGAGAAGAAATTAATGAAGGAACAAAAAAAATTGAATCTTTGGAAAATGATTTGAAGATTTTGCTTATTCCTAAAGACAAAAATGACAGTAAAAATGTTATGGTAGAAATTCGTGCAGGCGCTGGAGGAGATGAAGCAGCACTTTTTGCTGGAGTATTATACAGACAATATGTAAGATACGCTGAAAGAAAAGGATTTAAAGTAGAAACTATTTCTTCAAATGAAATTGGAATTGGCGGATTTAAAGAAATTGTATTTATGATTATAGGTAATGGAGCTTACTCAAGACTTAAATATGAATCAGGAGTTCACAGAGTTCAAAGGGTTCCAGAAACAGAAAGTGGCGGTAGAATTCACACATCTACGGCAACAGTTGCAGTTTTACCTGAAGCAGAAGATGTGGATATTGAAATAGATCCAACTGAAATAAAATTTGATGTTTTTCGTGCTTCAGGAAATGGTGGACAATGCGTAAATACAACTGATTCAGCTGTTAGACTTACTCACATTCCTACAGGTATAGTAATTTCTTGCCAAGATGAGAAATCACAACTTAGAAATAAAGAAAAAGCAATGAAATTACTTAGGTCAAAATTATATGATCTAAAACTTCAAGAACAAAATGAAAAAGAATCTATGGAAAGATCTTCTCAAATAGGCACAGGTGATAGATCTGAGAGAATCAGAACTTATAATTATCCTCAAGGAAGAGTAACTGATCACAGAATTAATTTCACATCTCACAGAATTGATGCTATAAACGATGGAGATTTAGATGAAATTATTGATGCTTTAATAACAAATGATCAAACACAAAAAATTGAAAATATTGACTAAAAATTTGGAATTAAATATTAGATTTCTTTAGTACATTTATTTGATTTTTCATAAATAATAGTCTATAATAATAAATGTAATTTTATTATTAATTTATATGGGGGTAATATTATGAATCAAATGACAAGTGACAATTTAAGATCAGCTTTTGGTGGAGAATCTCAAGCTCGTACTAGATATAATATCTGGGGAGATGTAGCTGAAAAAGATGGCTTTAAAAATGTAAAAAGACTTTTTGATGCAACTTCTGATGCAGAAAAAATTCACGCAACACTTCACTTTAAAGCTCTTAAAGACGTATCTGGAGATTTCGCAGTAACTTCAATGGCAGGTTTTGGAATTAACAGCACATCTGATAACCTTGAAGCTGCAAAAAATGGTGAAATATTTGAATCAACTCAAATGTACCCAGCATTTATAGCAGTAGCAGAAATGCAAGGTGAAAAAGAAGCAGTTAAAGCTATGAAATTTGCATCAGCTGCAGAAAAAGTTCATGCTGAAAGATACCAAACAGCAAAAGAAGCAGTTGACGCAGGAAAAGACCTTGATGTTGAAAAAATTTATCTATGTCCTGTATGTGGATACATTGCTTTTGAAGAAGAAGATAAATGTCCAATTTGCGGATGCGCAGGAAGCAAATTTATTGCTTACTAATTTGATTAAAAAAATCTCTCCTCGTAGAGAGGTTTTACATAAAGGAGTCAGTATATTACAAGCTGACTCTTTTTTATTTATAATTTTTATATAATCTTTTTTTATTTTTGAAAACTAACTCTACGCAATTTTTTTATTTAAAATCATAATCAAGATAGGTCTTAATAAAAATGAATACTATAAAAACAAATTATTGATAATTTTAACAGGCTATGTTATACTTTTATGCGGTAAGTAATACACACATTTTTTGATATTAAAGGAGTTGCCAATTTGGTCCCTTTAATAGATGATAAAAATGGAGGAAAAAAACACGGAGGTGGCTTAAATGTCAGTAATTTCAATGAAAAACTTATTAGAAGCCGGTGTTCATTTCGGACACCAAACTAGAAGATGGAACCCTAAGATGAAGAGATTTATATTTACCGAAAGAAACGGTATTTATATAATCGATCTTCAAAAAACTGTTAAAAAAATTGAAGAAGCTTATGATTTTGTAAGAGAAATTGCAGCAAACAATGGCGAAATTCTTTTTGTTGGTACTAAAAAACAAGCTCAAGATGCTATTGAAAAAGAAGCAGTAAAATGTGGAATGCCATACATCAATCAAAGATGGTTAGGTGGTCTTTTAACTAACTTCAAAACAATTAACAAGAGAATTGAAAGACTTTACAAACTTTTTGAAATGGAAGAAAATGGTACTTTTGATGTTCTTCCTAAAAAAGAAGTTGCTCAATTACTTCACGAAAGAGAAAAGCTTGAAAAATTCCTTGGTGGAATTAAAGAAATGAAGGGTATGCCTAAAGCTTTATTCGTAGTAGACCCTAAAAAAGAAAGAATCGCAGTTAAAGAAGCTCATATTTTAGGAATTCCTGTTATCGGTATAGTTGATACAAATTGCGATCCTGATGAACTTGATATTCCTATTCCAGGAAATGATGATGCAATTAGAGCAGTAAAACTTATTACTGAAACTATTGCAAATGCAGTTATTGAAGGAAAACAAGGCAGCCAAATTGAAGATAGCGATAATAACGATTATGATGAATCCGCTCAAGAAGTTTCTGAAGTAGTAATTGAAACTGTTGAGGATGAAAATTCAGCTATAGAAGAGTAAAGATATTTCGAGAGTTCTAAAGTAATCCTTTAAAACTCTCTTTTTTTAAAATAAATAAGGAGTGAATTAAAATGGCTATTACAGCAGCATTAGTTAAAGAATTAAGAGAAAAGTCTGGAGCAGGTATGATGGACTGCAAAAAGGCTTTAACAGAAACAAATGGTGATATGGATAAGGCAATAGACTTTCTAAGAGAAAAAGGTCTTGCATCTGTAGCAAAGAAATCTTCAAGAATTGCTTCTGAAGGTTTAGTTGATTCTTACATTCACGGTGGAAGAATTGGTGTTCTTGTTGAAGTTAACTCTGAAACAGATTTCGTTGCAAAAAATGAAGAATTTAAATCTTTTGTAAGAGATATAGCAATGCAAATTGCAGCAGTTGCTCCAAAATATGTAAGTCGTGAAGAAGTTCCAGCTGAAGAAGTTGAACATGAAAGAAAAGTTCTTACTGAACAAGCTAGAGGAGAAAATAAGCCAGAACACATTATTGAAAAAATGGTTGAAGGAAGACTTGAAAAATTCTATGAAGAAATTTGTCTACTTGATCAAGATTTTATTAAGGATCCAGACAAAAAGATTCAAGATATTTTAAATGATTTAATTGCAAAAATTGGTGAAAATATTAAAATCAGAAGATTTGTTAGATTTGAAGTTGGCGAAGGTCTTGAAAAGAGAGAAGAAGACTTTGCTGAAGAAGTTGCTAAACAAATAGGTTAACAAATTGGAGGAGTAAATGCCAAAATATAAGAGAATTGTTTTAAAACTCAGCGGAGAAGCCTTAGCAGGTTCAAATTCTGTGGGTATTGATATTAATTATGTCAATTTAATTGCGAAGCAAGTAAAGAAAATTTATGAATTAGGTGTTGAGACTGGTATTGTTGTTGGTGGCGGAAACTTTTGGAGAGGACGTGACGAAAACAATATCGATCGTGCTACATCTGATTATATGGGTATGTTAGGTACTGTGATGAACGCTTTGGCATTGCAGGACTCTTTAGAAAAATTAGGCGTTATTACTCGTGTACAAACTGCTATTGATATGAAGCAAGTAGCGGAACCTTATATTAGAAGACGTGCTATTAGGCATTTAGAAAAGGGACGCGTTGTTATATTTTCAGCTGGTGTTGGAAATCCTTATTTCTCAACTGATACTGCTGCTGCACTTAGAGCTGCAGAAATAGATGCTGATGTTATTTTACTTGCAAAAAAAGGCACTGACGGAATTTATGATTCTGATCCAAATATAAATTCAGATGCTAAAAAATATGACAATCTAAGTTATAGAGAAATCTTAAATAAAAACTTAAAAATAATGGATGGTACAGCAACTACATTATGCATGGATAACAATATTCCTTTAAGAGTATTTGGAATAGATGAAGAAGATGCAATGTATAAGGTTGTCTGTGGCGAAGATATTGGTACAATTGTAAAATAGGAGGATATTATGATATCTGATCTAAAAAATAACACTGAGTCTAGAATGAAAAAAACTGTAGGATCACTTACTGAATCATTACAGTCTATAAGAGCAGGACGTGCTAATACTACTTTACTTGATAAGATTCATGTTGATTATTATGGACAAAAAACTCCAGTTAATCAGGTTGCGAGTCTTTCTGCTCCAGAGCCAAGACTATTAACAATTCAACCTTGGGATGCAAATTTAATTCCTGAGATTGAAAAAGCAATCTTAAAATCTGATTTAGGAATAACTCCTTCAAATGATGGAAAAATTATTAGGCTTGTTATTCCTCAACTTACAGAAGAACGCAGAAGAGATCTTACAAAACTAGTGGGTAAATATGCTGAAGAAGCAAAAGTTTCTATTAGAAATGTAAGAAGAGATGCTATGGAAGAGATTAAGAAAGCTGAAAAATCTAAAGAGATTTCTGAAGATGATAAATCAACTTATGAAGAAGATATTCAAAAGTTAACAGACAAGTTTATTAAGGAAGTCGACAAAGTAGCAGAAAACAAAGAAAAAGAACTTATGGAAATTTAATTTTTGGCCTTAGATCATTCTAAGGCTCTTTTTTTAAGGAGTTTTATGGATTATTATAAAGAATTGGATTTAGAAAACGTCCCAAACCATGTTGGGATAATAATGGATGGAAATGGTAGATGGGCAAAAAATAAAAATATGCCGAGAACTTTTGGTCACAAGGAAGGTACTAAAAGGGTTATTGAAATCGTTGAAGCTGCTTATAAAATTAATATTAAGTCTTTGACTCTTTATGCTTTTTCTACAGAAAATTGGAAAAGACCAGAAGAAGAAATTTCAAAACTTATGGATTTATTAGCCTTTTACATAAAAAGTCAATTGGAAAAAATTAAAAAAAATAATGTGAGAATTAAAGTTCTAGGAGATTACAGTATCTTTCCTGACAAAATTGTGAAACTAATTGATGACGCGTTGCAGGAAACAAAATCAAATGATAAAATGATATTAAATATTGGACTAAATTATGGCGGTCAAAGTGAAATTGTTAGAGCTACTAAAAATATATGTAAAGATGTAATTGATGGAAAAATTGACATAAATGATATTGATACAGAAAGCTATAAAGAATATTTATACACTAAAGGGCAAGATGATCTTGATTTATTAATTAGACCAAGTGGAGAACTTAGAGTTTCTAATTTTTTACTTTATCAACTAGCCTATAGTGAATTTTATTTTTCAAATATTTTGTGGCCAGATTTTCATGAAAATGAATTTTACAAGGCAATATGCGATTTTCAAAGTCGTAATAGAAGGTATGGAGGACTTTAATTTTGACAGATTTACAAAAGAGAGTTACCACTGGAATAGTTGGTATTTTTTTAATAATTTTAATTTTTTATTTGGGACTAAATGCAATTAAAATTTCAATTTTTATTTTAACTCTTGAAGCTGTAAGAGAAATGTACAATGCCCTATATAATAAGGGAATAAAATTATTTTTGCCAGTTTTATTTTTTGGTGCAATAATAACTTTTTTATGTACTTTTTTTGATAAAAATTTAATTTACTCTCTTGTTTTATTTTTTGTTGTTAATTCATGCCTTTTTGTTCACTTAGATGAGTATAACTTAAGTAATTATGCTTGCACGACTTTTACTTATTTTTATGTTATTTTTTTACTTAATTTGCTAGGTAGTATTGATGATATTTATCTAATTATTGTTGCTTTTATTATTTCTTTTTCAACTGATACTTTTGCTTATTTTGTGGGTTCTACTTTTGGGAAACATAAATTAATTGAAAGAGTAAGTCCAAATAAATCTATTGAAGGTGCAATTGGTGGAACATTTTTTGCTCTAATTATAACGATTATTTATTTTGTAATGCTCAATCGATATAATCCAATATACAACATTAATGGGTTTGTTATATTAATTATATTTTTATCATCAGTATCTGGTCAATTTGGAGATCTATTTGCATCTAAGATAAAAAGATACACAGAAATAAAGGATTATGCACAAATTCTTCCCGGACATGGTGGAATATTAGATAGATTTGATAGTTTGATTTTTATTAGTCCCTTTATTTATATTTTATATAATCTTATTTAAGGAGGATAAATGATTACTTTAATAAGTTCTCTTGTAATTTTTCTATTAGTTGTAATGCTTCATGAATTTGGACATTTTACTGTAGCAAAATTGTCAGGGATAAAAGTAAATGAATTTTCTATAGGAATGGGACCAAAACTTTTTCAAAAGAAAAAAGGGGAAACATCTTATAGTTTAAGAGCTCTTCCCATTGGTGGTTATGTTGCCATGGAAGGAGAAGAAGAAAATTCTCATGATCCTAGGTCTTTTAATAATGCTACCATTTTAAAGAGAATGGCAGTTGTTATTGCTGGTGCTTTTATGAATTTCATATTAGCATTTTTTGCATTTACAATAATTTTTTCTATAATTGGCTATGGTTCTAATGAAATTGACAAGGTAATTAAGGATTCTCCAGCAGAAATTTCAGGCTTAAAATCAGGCGATATAATAATAGAAATAGATAAAGTAAAAACCAAAGATATTTATGAAATTAATTCTCTTATTAGTAATAATGAAGGCGAAGAAATTAATTTAAAAATAAATAGAGATGGAAAAAACTTAGAATTTAATTTAAAGCCAAAGTATTCTGATGAAAATAAAATGTATTTAATTGGCATTACATCAAAATTAAAACATTCTTTTTTTAAATCATTTCAACTTGGTGCAAAAAGGACTATTGACATTTCTCTTATGATCTTAAAAAGTTTAAAAATGATTGTTGACGGTTCTTTTAAAATGGAATACCTTTCAGGACCAGTTGGAGTTGTACAAATAATTGGTTCTGAATCTTCAAAGGGCTTTCTAAGTTTTCTTCAAATTTTAGCCTTAATTTCTGCTAACCTAGGAGTATTTAATCTACTTCCAATTCCAGCTCTTGATGGAGGAAAATTTTTATTTTTGTTAATTGAAGCTGTAAGGGGAAATCCTATTAATCCAAAAATTGAACAAAAATTAACTATAATTGGAATGAGTATTTTACTTAGTTTAATGATTTATGTAACTATATTTAATGACATTGGAAGGTTGTTTAGTAAATGATAAATAGAAAAGAAACAAAAAAAATTTATGTTGGTAATGTGCCAGTTGGAGGAGATTCTTTTATCTCTATTCAATCAATGACTAACACAAATACAAAGGATGTAAAATCTACTGTTTCTCAAATAAAAAAATTAGAGAAAGCAGGTTGCGATATTATAAGAATGGCAGTAAATGATTTAGAAGATGCAGCTGCACTTAAAGAGATAAAAAAAGAAATCAAAATTCCAATAATATCTGATATTCAATTTGATTATAAATTAGCTCTTGCTGCTGCTGAAAATGAAAGTGATGCCATAAGATTAAACCCAGGAAATATTGGTGAATCTTGGAAAATAAAAGAAGTTACAGAAGCTTGTAAGTTTTATAATATTCCCATAAGAGTTGGTGTAAATTCAGGCTCAATAAAAGAGGAATTTTTAGATAAATTTAAGGGTGTCAATGCTTCTTCAATATGTTTTAGTGCCATGGAAGAAGTAGAAATTCTTGAAAAAAATAACTTTTTTGATATTGCAGTTTCTTTAAAAGCCTCCAACGTAAATTTGACTATAGAAAGCTATAGAAAATTTTCTGAAATGTCAAATTATCCACTACATCTTGGTGTAACGGAAGCAGGAACTCCAAAAAAAGGAATTATTAAATCTGCAATTGGAATAGGAACATTATTAGCTGAAGGAATAGGAGACACAATAAGAGTTTCTTTAACATCAGATCCAATTGATGAAGTTATTGCTGGGAAAGATATTATAAAGGCACTAGACCTTAGAAGAGAGGGAATAGATTTAATTTCTTGCCCTACTTGTGCTAGAACAAAAGTTGATTTAATTGAAATTGTTAAAACAGTTGAAGACAGATTATATGAAATGAATAAGAATCTAAAAGTAGCCATAATGGGTTGTGCTGTAAATGGACCAGGCGAAGCCAGAGAAGCAGATATAGGTATAGCTTGTGGTAATGGTAACGGACTTATTTTTAAGAAGGGCGAAATTATAAAAAAAGTACCAGAAAATGAGCTTTTAAATGAACTTTTAAAAGAAATAGAAAAAATCGGGTGATGCTTTGATTTTATTAAAAGATATTTTAAAAAAATTAAATATTATTTCTCTAGATATTTCAGATGATATTTGTATTGACTCCATTAAAAGAAATAAAAATAATAGAGAAGTTTTTTTTGTAATATTATCTGAGAAAGAACTTGAAGTAAATTTAAAGAAAAAAATTAAAGAGATTTTTTCAAAAAATTTAGAAGAATACAAAATTTATATTGATTTTAAATCATCTTCTCTTTATAAAAGTGAAGATGATTTAATTTGTGCAGAAATTTTAAAATATAATCCATCATCTAAAATTTGGATAGAAGATATTGAAATAAAAAAAGATAAAAATTTAATTGACATTAAACTTCCAACTGAAGAAGCTTATTACACTCTTACAAAAAATGGATTTGGAAAGCAATTAGAAAATGAGCTTAAAATTTTTGATTCCTATAAAATTAATTTTGACTTTGTAAAAGAAATAGTTGAAGAGGAAAATATAGAAACTTTTATAAATCAAATTAACGAAGCAGAAGAAATTATTTCTTCAAAACATGAATTAGAATTAAAGACAAAAGTTGAAAATAAGGTAAAAGAAAATAAAGCTAAAAAAATAAATAGCTATGGAAAAAAAGATATTGATAATGTTCAAAGGCTTATTGATGTAAATGTTAATTCTCAAAAAGTCACTGTAGAAGTGGATATATTTAATGTTGAATCTCGTGAATTAAAAACAGGAAATTTCTTAGTTGCTTTGTCTGTTACAGATTATACATCTTCAACTCTTGCAAAAATATTTTTAAAGCCAGAAAAAGTTGAAGAATTTTTAGATAATTTTAAAAAAGGAGATCATGTTTTAATTACTGGAAATGTAAATTATGATAACTTTTCAAGATGTGACACTATTATGATAAGATACATTGAAAAAAGAGACAAAGTTATTAGAATGGATTTTTCAGACGAAAAGAGAGTTGAATTTAGAATACACTCAAAGATGTGCCAAATGTCTGGAGTAACTTCCTTTACTGATTTTGCAAAAAGAGCAAAGTTATGGGGTCATGATGCACTTGCTATATCTGATACTAATGATGTTCAGGGCTTTCCTGAAGCCATGGAGGCAGGAGAAGCAACTGGACTAAAGATTTTATATGGCACTGACATAAATTTTGTAGATGACAAAGAAAAAATTGTAACAAATTATGATTCAAATAAAAGATATAATTCCTATGTTGTTTTTGATATTGAAACTACTGGCCTATCTTCAAGAAATGATAAAATTACAGAAATTGGCGCCGTAAAAATTCTTGATGGCACAATTGTAGACAGATTTTCACAACTTATAAATCCTGAAAAAGAAATTCCACAAGTTGTAGTAGAACTTACTGGTATTAGCAACGCCAAGGTAGAAAATGAACCAACAATAGAAGAAGTAATTCCAAAGTTTTACGATTTTGCAAAGGATTCTGTTTTAGTAGCTCACAATGCAAAATTTGATATTTCCTTTATAAGAAGAGAATATGCTAATAATAATTTAGAATTTAATCACCCAATTTTAGATACACTAGTTTTGGCAAGAGCCATTATGACAGATATGAAGAGATTTAATTTGGGAACTCTATGTAAAAATTTAGGTGTTTCTCTTGTCGGTGCACATAGAGCTGTAAATGATGCTGAAGCTACAGCTGCTATGTTTATTAAATTAATTGAAAGATTCAAGAGAGAAAAAGAATTTAATTTTGATAATTTAAATAAAGAAATAATAAACATAGATTCTAAACGTTTATTCGAAAATTCTTTATTATTATTAGTAAAAAATGAAGTAGGGCTAAAAAATCTATACAAATTAATTTCCGATTCCCACATGAAATATTATAATTTCAATCCAAAAGTCCCAGGAACTTTATTGGATAAGTACAGGGAAGGAATTTTAGTAGGATCTGGAAATGCAAGTTCTCCTCTATTTGATGCTGTTTATAGAATGTGTCCAGATGATGAACTAATAGATATTGCAAGCTATTACGACTTCTTGGAAATTCAACCAGCAAGCGACAATGTAATGGCAATTGAAGATGGAAAACTGACAATAGATGATATAAGGGAAATAAACAAAAAAATTATATGGCTTGGAGAAAAACTTGACATTCCAGTTATTGCAGATTCAGATACCTATTATCTTGAAGAGTCAGAGGATGTTCTTAGAAGAATTGTCTTAAACGGTAAGCCAGGTAGACCTGATCCAAGAGCTAGTAGAAAGCAAAAATTCTATTTTAAAACTACAGAAGAAATGATAGATGAATTTTCATATCTAGGAGAAGAAAAAGCTTATGAAGTGGTTGTTTCAAATACAAATAAATTGAAAGATGAAATTGATAGTATTAAACCAATTCCAGATGGGAAATTTCCACCAGTAATAGAAGGCTCTGATGAAAGTCTTAGAGAAATGACTTATAAAAAAGCTCATGAAATTTATGGTGAAAACCTACCCCCAATAGTTGAAGAGAGATTAGAAAAGGAACTTAAATCTATAATTTCAAATGGATATTCTGTTCTTTATATAATTGCACAAAAACTTGTAAAGAAATCTAATGATGATGGATTTTTAGTAGGATCCAGAGGATCTGTTGGCTCATCTTTTGTTGCAACTATGTCTGGTATAACAGAAGTAAATCCTCTTCCACCACATTATATTTGTCCAAAGTGTAAAAACTCTGAATTTACAAAAGACCTAAAATATGGAAGTGGTGTCGATATGCCAGATAAAATTTGTCCTAATTGTGGAAGTCCAATGAAAAAGGATGGTCACAATATACCTTTTGAAGTATTTTTGGGATTCTATGGAGATAAGGAACCAGATATTGATTTAAACTTTGCAGGAGAATATCAACCACAAGCTCATAAATATACAGAAGAATTATTTGGTGAGGGTTATGTATTTAGAGCAGGAACTATTGGTAAAATCGCTGAAAAAACTGCTTATGGATATGTAAAAAAATATTTTGATGGAAAAAATATTTCTCCAATAGAAATAGACAGGTTAGCAAAGGCAATAACAGATGGGAAAAGAACAAGTGGACAACATCCAGGCGGCGTTATGATTGTTCCAAAAAGCAAAAGTATTTTTGACTTTACCCCAATTCAATATCCAGCAGATGACCCTACTTCAGGAGTAATAACTACTCATTTTGATTATAATTTTATTCACGGAAAAATTTTAAAGCTTGATATACTTGGTCACGATGGTCCAACTATTATAAAAATGCTTGAAGATTTTACAGGACTTGATTCAAATAAAATTAGACTTGATGATGAGAAAACTCTATCTATTTTTAATAGTGCAGAAATTTTTAATATGGATGAGGAAATTTTTTCTTGTAATACAGGGACTCTTGGCATACCTGAATTTGGTACATCTTTTGTCATATCAATGCTTAAGGAAACTAAGCCAAAGAACTTTGCAGATTTAGTTAGAATTTCTGGGCTTTCACATGGCACTGATGTATGGATATCAAATGCACAAGAGCTTGTAGATTCAGGAAGGGCAGAGCTTAAAGATGTAATAGCGACTAGAGAAGATATAATGGTTTATTTAATAAATGCAGGGGCTGAAAATAAAATGGCCTTTGACACCATGGAAAAGGTTAGAAAGGGAAAGGGACTAACTGAAGAACAAGAAAAAATAATGAATAAATTAGATCTTCCTGAGTGGTATATTGATTCTTGTAAAAAAATTAAGTATATGTTCCCTAAAGCTCACGCTGTTGCATATGTAATGCTTTCTTATAGGATTGCATACTATAAATTAAATTATCCACTTGCTTTTTATGCTACATTTTTTACTATTAAATTAAGTGATTTTAATGGAGAAAATATTATTGAGGGACCAAGTTTTCTAAAAAATAGATTAAAAATATTAAAGGAAATTCAAAATCCAACTGCAAAAGATAAAGGCGAAATTAGAGTATCTGAAGTAGCACTTGAAATGTATGCAAGAGGTTTTGAATTTTTGCCAGCTGATTTATATAAGTCAAAGGCATCAAAATTTACTATAGAAGATGGCAAGGTTAGAATGCCTCTTAGGGCAATACCAGGTCTTGGAGAAAACTGTGCAAATAGTATTGAAGAAGAGGCTTTAAAATCAAAGTTCTTATCAATAGAAGATTTTTCAAAAAGGACTAGAGCAGGAAATTCTGTTATTACAATTTTACAAAAAAATGGAATGTTAATTGATTTAGATGAAACAAATCAAATTTCTTTATTTAATTTTTAAGCTATAGCATTGAATAATTTTAGTTATATGTTGTAATTCTGCTATTTTATGTTATAATTTAATAAGAAAGATATTTTAGTGTAAAGAGTGGGTTAGCCCACTCTTTGTTTTTTAGTAGTGAGGTGTTAAGTGAATAATAAAGAATTGAAAAAAGAAATTTACCCACTAGCTGAAAAGATAGCGGAAGAACTTGGCTACGAAATTGTAGATATAGAATTTCAAAATGGATCAAAACATGATCTGCTGTCTATTTTTATTTACAAAAAAGATGGTATTGATCTTGATGATTGTACTGAAATGAGTAGAAAGCTAGAGAAGGAATTAGATAACATTGAGATTCTAAAGAATCCTTATTATTTGGAGATTTCTTCGCCAGGACTTGACAGACCTTTAAAAACAAAAGATGATTATAGAAGAAATATTGGAAATGAAGTAGATGTCAAACTTTATGCTCCAATTGATGGTAAAAAAGAATTTAGTTTTGTTTTAGACAAATACGATGATGAATTTGTTTATTGTAAAGTTGATGATGAGGAATTAAAAATTCCTATAAAGTCAATTGCATCTATGAAACAAACTATTAAGTTTTAATGGAGGATTAAATGAACCAAGAGTTTATAGACGCTTTAAGTGAAATTGAAAAAGAAAAAGGGATTTCAAGAGAAATCATATTTGAAGCGTTGGAATCAGCTTTAGTTTCTAGTTATAGAAAAAACTACGGTACATCTCAAAATGTTATTGTAAATATGAATAGAGAAACTGGAGAAATCAAACTTTTTGCATCTAAGGATATAGTTGATGAAGTAGAAGACGATCAACTTCAAATATCTCTAGAAGAAGCTAAAAAGATTGACCCAAGCTACGAAGTTGGAGATGTGTATAATTTAGAAATACATCCTAAAAATTTTGGAAGAATTGCTGCTCAAACAGCTAAACAAGTTGTCATCCAAAGAATAAAAGATGCTGAAAGAGATATTGTTTTTGATGAGTATGTTGAAAGAGAAAAAGAAATTATCACTGGAGTAGTACAAAGAAAATCTTACAATAATGTATATGTTGATTTAGGAACTACTGAAGCTGTTTTACCTTATAGTGAACAAATTAATGGCGAAAAATATGAACATGGTGATAGATACAAATTATTAATTCTATCTGTTGAAAAATCGACAAAAGGTCCACAAATAATACTTTCAAGATCACATCCTGATTTAATAAAAAGGCTTTTTGAATTAGAAGTCCCAGAAGTAAGTGAAGGAATTGTTGAAATATATTCTATTTCAAGGGAAGCAGGGTCAAGAACAAAAATAGCAGTATTTTCAAGGGATCCTGAAGTAGATCCACTTGGAGCTTGCGTTGGTTATAAGGGTCAAAGAGTTAATGCTATTGTAGATGAAATTCACAATGAAAAGATAGATATTGTAATTTATGAAAAAGAAATTGATAAATTTATTGCAAACTCTTTAAGCCCATCAAAAGTTGAAAAAGTTTTTGTAAATGAAGCTGAAAAATCTGCATTAGCTATAGTGCCAGATTATCAATTATCACTAGCAATTGGTAAGGAAGGACAAAATGTTAGACTTGCAGCTAAACTAACTGGATGGAAAATCGATATTAAATCTCAGGAACAGTTTGAAGAATATCTTGAAGACAGAGGTATTACTGAAGAAGAATTGGCTGAAGAATTTGAAAATGCTAAGAAAGAAATACCTGAAGAAATAGAAAATTCTGAGGAATCAATTGAAATTAATGATTCAAATGCAGAAGTTAAGTATGAAGATTTAATAGCAGAGGATTCTTCTGATGAAACTAAAGATACTGAAGATATAGAAGAAAAGGAAGATTGAAAAATTCTTAATTTAACGGAGTAAAAAATGACTAAAATTAGGAAAATACCTATGCGTACATGCATAGGTTGTAGGGAACAAAAGGCAAAAAAAGATTTAATCAGAGTTGTCAAAAACAAAGAAAATGAGATCTTTATAGATAAAACGGGTAAGGCAAATGGAAGAGGAGCTTATTTATGCAATGACAAAAGTTGTTTAGAAAAAGCGATAAAGTCAAAGGCTCTTAACAGAGCATTTACAACAGAAATTAGTGAGGAAGTTTATGATAAGCTAATGAATTCTGTAGATTAAGCTTCTTTTGAGGAGGTGTTCAATTTGTCAAAGATAAGAGTGCACGCATTGGCAAAGGAAATTGGTATTACAAGTAAAGAATTAATTTTAAAATTAAATGAAATAGAGATACCTGTAAAAAATCACATGTCAACGCTAGAAAGTGCTGATGAAGAAAAAGTAAGAAAATTATACAAAAAAAGCTCTTCTGAGAATGAATCTCCTGTAAAGAATGATAATTCTAAAAATAGTAGAGATGTAAAAAATAAAAAACAAGATGCCAATAATATTAAATTGGAAAAAGAAAAAAACAATAAAGGCAATGTCAAAAAAAATAAAGATAAAAAGATTAATACTGATAAAAAGGCATTTGATAATGATAAAGTAGAAAACCACAAACACAATAAAAGTTTTAAAAATAAAAAAGAAGAGTTTTTTGAAGAAGAAGATTTCAAAAACAATAGAAAAAAGAAATCCAAAAATAAAGATGATAAAAAGGAAATTAACAACTCCTACAATAGAGATTTAACAAAGAAAAAACCAAAGAAAAAAGTTAAATCAAGACATAAAACAGAGGAAGAAAATAAAGGAGATGATCCTATAACAGTGATTGCACCAATTACAGTTAAAGATTTTGCAGATCAACTTGGAGTATCTGTGTCAACAGTAATTACAAAATTAATAGGTCTTGGAGTAATGGCCAACCAAAATCAAAGTATTGATGAGGATACTTGCATTTTATTGGCAGATGAATTAGGAATTGAAATTGAAATTGAAGAACAAAAACTTGATAATTCCATTGAAGAAGAATATGGTCTCTTAAAGAAAGACAAGGAAAGAGATTTAAAAACAAGGCCACCTGTAGTAACAGTTATGGGTCACGTTGACCATGGTAAGACATCTCTTCTTGATTCAATAAAGAAAACTCATGTTACACAATCTGAAGCTGGGGGAATCACTCAACATATAGGTGCTTACACAGTAAATTTATCAGGAAAGAAAATAACTTTTTTAGATACTCCTGGTCACGAAGCTTTTACTTCAATGAGACTTAGAGGAGCTCAAACTACAGATATAGCAGTGCTTGTTGTTGCTGCAGATGATGGTGTAATGCCTCAAACTATAGAAGCTATTTCTCACGCAAGATCAGCTGAAGTTCCAATTATCGTAGCCATTACAAAAATTGATAAACCTGAAGCTAATCCTGAAAGAGTAAAGCAAGAGCTTATGAATGAAAATTTAGTAGCTGAAGAGTGGGGCGGAGACACTATTGTTGTAGGCGTTTCTTCTAAAACTGGAGAAGGAATAGATGAACTTCTTGAAATGATTCTTTTAGTAGCTGAAATGAGAGAATTAAAGGCAAATCCTAACAGACGTGCTATTGGCACAATTATTGAAGCAAATCTTGACAAGGCAAAGGGACCTATGGCTACTATTCTTATTAAAAATGGTACTTTAAGATTTGGAGACTCAATTGTATCTGGAGTTTGTTCTGGTAGAATTAGAGCAATGGAAGATGATAAGGGAAAGAAGGTTAAAAAAGCTGGACCATCAATGCCAGTTGTAGTTCTTGGACTTAACGAAGTTCCTAATGCGGGAGATACTATTTATGCAGTAAATGATGATAAGACTGCAAAGGCAATTGCTGATAAAAATTCAGAAATTTCAAGAGAAAAAAGACTAAGTCAAACAACAAAGATTAGTCTTGATAATTTATTTGAAAAAATTTCTGAAGAAGAAGTAAAAGAACTAAATATTGTTGTTAAAGCAGATGTTAAAGGATCTGTTGAAGCTTTAAATCAATCACTTCTAAAACTTTCTACGAATGAGGTTAAAATTTCAATAATTCACTCTGGAGTTGGTGGAATTAACGAATCTGACGTAACACTTGCCTCTGCATCTAATGCAATTGTAATTGGATTTAATGTAAGACCAAACATTAACGCTATAGAACTTGCTAAAGCTGAAGATGTTGAAATTAGAACTTATAGAGTAATCTATGAAATAATAAATGATATAGAACAAGCTGCTAAAGGTATGCTTGATCCAGATATTGTTGAAGAAATTCTTGGTAGATGTGAAATTAGACAAACATTTAAACTTCCTAACAACCAAATGGTTGCAGGTGTATATGTTTTAAATGGTAAGATCTTAAGAAATTCTAAAGTAAAAGTTTTGAGAGATGATGTCGTAATTCACGAAGGAGATATTGCATCACTTAAGAGGTTTAAAGACGATGCAAAAGAACTTGCTACTGGCTTTGAAGGTGGTCTTGTAATCGATGGATTCAATGACATCAAAGAGGGAGACCTTCTTGAATCATTTATTTTAAAGGAAGTTAAGAGAGCATAATGAATAATAAGAGAATTAATAGAATTTCTGAAGAAGTGAAAAGAACTATTTCAAATATTATCCAAAATGAATTAAAGGATCCTAGAATTCCATCTATAACAAGTATTTCACATGTAGATGTTACTAACGACTTGTCTTTTGCCAAAGTATATGTATCCGTCCTTGGAAATGATTTTGACAGAGACGAAGCTGTTGAAGGTTTAAATTCCGCAAAGGGATTTATAAAAAAAGAGTTATCAAAAAAAGTTAAACTTAGAGCCATGCCAGAACTTATCTTTATTAAAGATGATTCTATAGAAAAGGCACTTGAACTTGATAAATTAATTGATGAGGTAAATCGTGGAAATGAATAATTTAATGGAACTTTCCTCAACTTTTAAAAAATTAATTGATGAAAGTGAAATTATCGCAGTTGCTTCTCATTTAAATCCAGATGGAGATAACTTAGGCTCAGTTACAGCAATGGTTGGTATGTTAAATAAACTTGGAAAAGATGTAGTCTTTATTTTAGATGACAAAATTCCAAAATCTTTTAAATTTTTGCCAAACTTGTCCTTTGCAAAGGCTCCTAATGAATTACAAAATGATTTTGATTTATTTATTGCCTTAGATTCATCTGATGAAAATAGAATGGGCGATAATATAAAAAAAATCTTTGAAGCATCGAAGAAAACTGTAAATATTGATCATCATTTTAGTAACACAAATTACGCTGATTTAAATATAGTTGACTTTAAATCTCCAGCAACTTGTGAAGTTCTTGCAAGGATTTTTGAAACTTTGAATTTAGAACTAAGTAAAGAAATTGCAACTTCACTATTTACTGGACTTTCCACTGACACAGGATCCTTTAAATATAGCTCTGTGTCTTCAAGTACATTTTTAACTGCATCAAATTTATTTAAGTACGATATTGATATTGATGAAGTTACAGTGAATGTCTATCAAAGTAGAAGTAGAGAAAAGACAGATTTATTAATTAGAGCAATGAATTCAATAGAATACTTTCATGACAATAAAATTGCTATTGTTTTTGTTACAAAAGAAGACATGGAAAAATCAAAGGCAGAAAAATCTGATGCAGATGGAATTGTTGAATTTGTAAGAGATATTGACACAGTTGAACTTGCAATTTTATTAAAAGAAAAAGATGACTGCATAAGACTTTCCCTTAGATCTAAGTCAAATATTGACTGCACAAAGGTTGCATCAAAGTTTAATGGCGGTGGTCATGTAAGGGCATCTGGTGGCACTATAAATCATACTGATTTAAAAAAAGCTAAAGATGATGTGGTAAAAGTAGCTGAAGAACAATTATGATAGATGGACTTTTAATTTTTGATAAAGAAAAAGGAATCACTTCTCACGATTTAGTTTATAAAGTTAGAAAAAAATTAGGAATAAAAAAAGTTGGTCATACTGGCACACTAGATCCAATGGCGACTGGTGTGCTAGTTATTTCCATAGGAAAGGGAACAAAGACAAGCGATTATATTTTATCAAGTGATAAAGTATATGAGGCAAAAATAAAACTTGGAGTCTTAACTGATAGCTATGATATAACTGGAAAAATTTTGGAGGAAGAAGATGTAAATTTTACTGAAGAAGAAATTAAAGATGCTTTAATCAAATTCACTGGTAAAATTTCTCAGAGACCTCCAATTTATTCTGCCCTAAAAGTTAAGGGAAAAAAACTTTATGAATATGCAAGAGAAGGTAAAGATGTCGAAATAAAAAAAAGAGATATTGAAATTTATAAAATTGAACTTTTAGATTTTAACGGAAAAGACGAATTTAAAATTTTAACTAAGGTATCAAAGGGAACATATATTAGATCTCTTGCAAATGACCTTGGAAGATCTCTTGGAACTTTTGGAACCCTAACTGAACTTAGACGAACTAGGAGTGGATCTTTCAAAATTGAAGATGCCATTAAAGTTTCTGATTTTGAAAAATTAAGTCTAGATGAGATTACAGAAAAAATTTTACCCATGGATTTAGCACTAATAGATTTTAAAAGAATTGATATTCCAAAAAGTTTTTGCGAAAAATTTATTATGGGCCAATTTTATAAGTTGAAAGAAAAGCTAAATGATGAAAATTATAGAGTTTATTCAGAAGATAATTTTTTGGGAATTGGAGAAATAAGGGAAAAAGATGGAGAGTTTTTTCTCAAAATGAAGAAGAATTTAATAGGTGATTTATGGAAATAATTGAAATCGACTTAAATTATAAAGCACAAGAAGAATCAGTTATAGCTCTTGGCAATTTTGACGGTGTCCATAGAGGTCATATTGAATTAATAACCAAGGCAATTGAAAATGCAAAAAAATTAAATATTAAATCAAGTCTTTTGCTTTTTAACGAGCACACGGATAATCTTATAAAAGTAGGCAAAAAAGATATTATAACTACTAATAAAACAAAGTTTGATATTTTAGAAAAATTAGGCATAGACATTATTTATTTAATTAATTTTACAAGAGAATTTATGTCCTACAGCCCCATTAAATTTTTAGATGATTTCTTGGTAAAAAATTTAAAAATCAAAGGTGTTGTAGTTGGTTACGATTATACCTATGGATATAAAAAATCTGGAAATATTGAGTTTTTAAGAGAAAATAAAAGTTTATTTGAAACTGTTGAAATAATAGAGCAAATTTCTTATAAAGGCGAAAAAATTTCCTCTTCATTGATTAGAAAATTAATTGAAAATGGTAAAATAAAGGATGCAAATTTTTTACTTTCAAGACCTTATAAACTTATTGGAGAAATCATTCATGCAAAAGGCCTGGGCAAGAAAATGGGCTATCCAACGGCTAACCTTGAACTAATAGATAATTTTGTTATACCAAAATTTGGAGTATACGACACCGATATTATAATTAAGGGCAAAAAATATAGGGCATCTACAAATATTGGAACCAATCCGACAGTCGAACATGATGGCATTAAAATCGAAGCACACATTTTAGATTTTAATGAGGATATTTATGGTGAAATTGTAGAGCTTGAACTATTAGATTTTGTCAGGCCTGAATTAAAGTTTAATAGTGTAGAAGAATTATTTGAACAAATTGCAAAAGATGTTTTAGTTACAAGAAATAGATAACTTTACATTTATCACATTTCGTGGTAATATATAAAAGGTTAAATAGCTATTCTCAGTTGGACGCTCCTCGACGCCTACTTTGATTAGCTCTATTAAAAATTTAGGAGGAAAATATGTTAGAACCAAATATTAAAAAAATTATTATTGACGAATTTAAAACTCATGAAGGTGACACTGGTTCACCAGAAGTACAAATTGCAATTCTTACTAGAAGAATTAACGATTTAAATGAACACTTAAGAATTCATAAGAAAGACCACCACTCAAGAAGAGGACTTCTTAAAATGGTTGGTAAGAGAAGAAACTTATTAAGATATTTAAAAAATAGTGATATAGAAAGATATCGTACACTTATTAAAAAACTACAAATAAGAGGATAATAGGAGCGGTAATTCCGCTCTTTCTTATTAGAAGGAGGAAATAATGGAAAAAACTTATACTATGGATCTTGCAGGTTCCCAGTTAAAAGTTACAATTGGAAAAGTTGCAGAACAAGCTAATGGCGCTTGTTTAGTACAATATGGAGATACTGTTGTCCTAGTAACAGCAACGGCTTCATCTAAACCAAGAGAGGGAATCGACTTTTTTCCTCTAAGTGTTGATTACGAAGAAAAGATGTATGCAGTTGGGAAAATTCCTGGTGGATTTATTAAAAGGGAAGGAAGACCAAGCGAAAAGGCTACACTTTCTGCTAGATTAATCGACAGACCTCTTAGACCTCTTTTCCCTGAAGGATATAGAAATGACGTGCAAATTGTCGCAACTGTTTTATGTGTTGACCAAGATCACTCACCAGAAATTGTTGCTATGATTGGTTCTTCTATTGCTCTTTCTATTTCTGATATTCCTTTTGATGGACCTACTGGTTCAGTTGAAGTAGGCTTTATTGATGGAAAATACATTATAAATCCTAATGAAGAAGAGAGAAATAACTCTAGAATAAATCTTTCACTTGCTGGTACGGAATCTGCCATTATGATGGTAGAAGCAGGTGCACAAGAAGTAAGTGAAGCTGAAATGCTAGAAGCAATTCTAGAAGGACATGAAGTTATAAAAGAAATTTGTAAGTTTACTAACGAAATTACTTCAGAAATTGGAAAAGAAAAAGCTGAATATGAAGTATTTAAAGCTGACGAAGATATTGTTTCTCAAGTTAAAGAATATGGCAAAGACTTATTAGTAGATGCAATTAGACAAAAAAATAAAATTGTAAGAGTTGAAAAAACTGAAGCAGCAAAAGAAGACATAAGAGAACATTTCAAAGATCTAATGGAAGAAAATTCAAAAGATGTTGAAGCTGCCTTAGAAGAAATAGAAGTAACTGAAGTAAGACGTGGAATTCTTGAAGATGAAAGAAGACCTGACGATAGAAAACTTACTGAAATTAGACCTCTTTCTTCTGAAGTTGGAGTTCTACCAAGAACTCATGGTTCAGGACTATTCACTAGAGGACAAACTCAAGTACTTTCTATTGCAACATTAGGAGCAATTTCTGAAGAACAAGTTATTGATGGACTTGGAGATGACAAGCCAAAGAGATATATTCACCATTATAATTTCCCTGGATTTTGTGTTGGAGATACTAAACCATCAAGATCACCAGGAAGACGTGAAATTGGCCATGGTGCTTTAGCTGAAAGGGCTCTTATTCCTGTAATCCCTGATAGCGAAACTTTCCCATACACAATAAGAGTTGTATCTGAAGTATTATCATCTAATGGATCTTCTTCTCAAGCATCAATTTGTGGATCCACACTAGCACTAATGGATGCTGGTGTTCCAATTAAGGCTCCAGTAGCTGGTATTGCCATGGGTCTTATTGAAGAAAATGGTGTAATAAAAATTCTAACTGATATTCAAGGTCTTGAAGATCACTTTGGAGATATGGACTTTAAGGTAGCAGGCACTAGAGAAGGTATCACTGCTATACAAATGGATATAAAAGTTGAAGGAATTAAAAAAGAAATTCTTGAAGTTGCTCTTGAAAGAGCAAAAGTTGCCAGATTTGAAATACTTGATCATTTAGCTACTACTATAGAAAAACCAAGAGCTGAACTTTCTAAATATGCTCCAATAATTCACATGATTTCTATTGACCCAGAAAGGATTGGGGAAGTTATAGGTGCTGGTGGAAAGATAATTAATAAAATTATTGAACAAACTGGCGTTAAAATAGATATTGATGATGACGGAAAAATTTCTATACTTTCTGATAATGACGCTAAGGCAAAAGAAGCAATTGCTATAATAGAAGATATAGTAAAAGAAATTGAAGTTGGAGAAGTTTATACTGGTAAAGTTAAGAAAATCGTAAAATTTGGAGCCTTTGTAGAAATAAAAAAGGGAACTGAAGGCCTTCTTCATATTTCAGAAATTGCTCACGAAAGAACTAATAATGTTGAAGATGTTCTAAAAGTTGGCGACACAGTTGAAGTTAAGGTAATTGATATTGCTGAAGACACTGGTAAAATTTCACTTTCAAGAAAAGCTCTTATAAAGAGAGAAGACAACAAGAAAGAGCAAGATAAATAAATAAAAATTTAGTCGCATTAAGATTTATTTTAATGCGATTTTTTAAAGGGGAAATTATGAAATTAAAAATTATTAATAAAAGCAAGCATCCACTTCCTAAATATGAAACAGCTGGTTCATCAGGAATGGATCTTAGAGCTAATCTCGATGAAGATTTAGTTTTAAAATCACTCGATCGAGTTTTAGTTCCAACTGGATTATTTCTTGAGTTTGAAAAGGGTTATGAAGCACAAGTTAGAGCTAGATCTGGTCTTGCTCTAAAGAAAGGTTTAGGTCTTCCTAATGGAATTGGAACAATTGATTCTGATTATAGAGGTGAATTAAAAGTAATTCTTATAAACATGAGTAAGGATGAAGTTGTAATAAAAGATGGCGACAGAATTGCACAGATTGTATTTATGAAAATTGAAACTCCGGAAATTGTTGAAGTTGAAGAGATAAGTAATACCGAAAGAAGCGATGGAGGATTTGGTCATACTGGTGTTTAAGAGCACAAATTGTTATAATATTATTGAGGTGCAAGCTCTTGATAAAAAATAAAAAAAACAATAAAAAAAATTCAAATAAAAAGAATATTCAAAAAAGGAAAAAGTCAGCTTCTGAAATTTCTTCTGGAAAAGAAATTATGGGTCTTTTCTTAATTGTAATTGGAATAGTATTTTTCATTTCACTTTATAGTCAGAAAATGGGATTAATTGGCACATTAATTTATAAATTATTTTCAGTTGTTGCAGGATCTGCAAACTTTTTAATTCCACTTCTACTTATTTTTTGGGGAATTCTTTATAATATACAAGCAACAAAATATCACATGAGACGATATATAATATGTTCTCTTGTAATATTTTTGTGTATTTTAGTTTTCCTCGATGGCTCTAAGGAAATGGATATGACCTTAATCGAAAGGATTATTAAGTCAACTGAGTACTTGGATATTACGAGAAGCGGTGGCATAATTGGAGCTATTTTTGGTTTTTTCTCATATAAACTTTTGGGCTCTCTTGGAACATATTTGGTACTTGGATTAATTATAGTAGCTTCAATATATTTTATGCTTAAAGTTAATATTGACCAAATAATTATGTTTTCTGAAGATATAGGTGAATATTTTGAAGATAAAAAGAAAGACTTTGAAATAAAAAAAGCTGAAAGAAAATTAAAACAAGAAGAAAAAGAAAAGAAAAAAATTGAAAAAGAAAATTTAAAGAAAGAAAAAATTGAACTAAAAACATCGGAAGAAGAAAAAGCAGTTGAAGTTGAAAACTTTGGAGAAAATTTAGTTATAAAGGATTATTCTGACGAAAATATTGAAGAAGAGTCTAAAGAAATTATTAATGGCGAAAATAAAAATATAGAAGAAAATAATGTTAGTGATTCTTCATTAATTGATAGTGAAGAAAATGTTATAGATACAATTAAAGATGACATTGAAAATAAAAATAAAGAAGAATATATTTACACTTATCCAGACATTGCTCTTTTAGATAGACTTAAATCTAAGGGCGGATTTTCTAAAGATGAAGTAATAGAAAAAGGCAGAATAATAGAAAATACTATGAGAAATTTTGGTATCGAATCTAAAGTTGTTGCCATAAATCGCGGACCTGTTATTACATCTTATGAATTAAAGCCTGCACCTGGAATTAAATTATCTAGAATTGTTGGACTTAGTGACAATATTTCAATGGCTTTAGCTAGTTCTGATCTACGTATCGAAGCTCCAATTCCTGGAAAAACTGTTGTTGGAATCGAAGTTCCCAATAAAGAAAAGGATGCAGTTGGACTAAAAGAATTAATAGATTCTAATGAGTTTAAAACCATTAATTCCGATATACCATTAACTCTTGGTAAAGATGTTGAAGGAAATATTTTAATTTCTGGTATGGAAGATATGCCTCATCTACTAATTGCAGGAGCAACTGGATCTGGTAAATCTGTTTGCATTAATTCAATCATTACAAGTATTATTTATAAATCATCTCCTAAGGATGTAAAACTTATGCTAATTGATCCAAAAGTTGTGGAACTCAGTGTATATAATGGTATACCTCATCTTTTGATTGATGTAGTTACTAATCCAAAAAAGGCAGCTTTTGCATTAAATTGGGCTGTTGATGAAATGGAAAAAAGGTATGTTGCTTTTGCAGACAATCATGTTAGGGATCTTAAAGGCTACAACAAAAAAATGCTAGAAGAGGGAAGAGAAGACGAAAAACTTCCTAAGATTTTGATTATTGTAGACGAACTTGCAGACCTTATGATGGTGGCATCAAAGGAAATTGAAGAATATATAGCTAGACTTGCACAAAAGGCAAGGGCTGCTGGAATGCATTTGATTTTAGCAACACAGAGACCTTCTGTTGATGTCATTACTGGAACTATAAAGGCAAACATACCTTCAAGAATTGCCTTTGCTGTAGCGTCTTCTGTGGACTCTAGAACTATTCTTGATATGGGCGGTGCAGAAAAACTTCTTGGAAAAGGAGATATGTTATTCTATCCAAGTAAATATCCAAAACCAAAGAGAATTCAAGGAGCTTTCATAGGCGATAATGAAGTTGAAAGAGTAGTTGACTTTGTTAAAAATAATAATGAAACAAAAAATCATGTTGAATCAAAAATTGAACAGGCAATAAAAGATAAAAAGGTTAAAATAGATAACGAAAAAGATCCACTTTTTAAGGATGCAGTTGAACTTGTTATAAATGATGAACAAGCTTCAATTTCTTACATCCAAAGAAAGTTAAAAGTAGGTTATTCAAGAGCTGGAAGAATTGTAGATCAAATGGAAGAGATGGGTATTATTGGACCTCATGAAGGTTCTAAGCCTAGAAAACTTTTAAAAACTAAGGAAGAAATAGATATAATTTTAGGTGATGAAGATGAATAATGTGCATATAGTTACTCTGGGCTGCTCAAAAAATGAAGTAGACTCATCTATGATGTACTCACTTTTAAATAAAGATAAATATAAAATGGTAGATGATGCAAGTGAGGCAGATATTCTAATTGTAAACACTTGTGGATTTATTGATGCTGCAAAGGAAGAGTCGATTGACACAATTTTAGAATCTGTTGAATATAAAAACAAAGGAAAATGTAAAAAAGTTTTACTTTCAGGATGCCTTGCACAAAGATATCCTGAGGAACTTTTAAAAGAAATTCCTGAAATTGATGGAATAATAGGTACTGGAAATATTAATTATATAAATGAGCTCTTAGACAGAAGTATGGCTGGGGATTTATTTGTAAAAACTGATAATTTAAATTCAGCTTACATTGAAGGAATAAAGAAAGAAACAGTTAATAAAACTGAATTTGTAAAAATTTCTGAAGGCTGTAATAACAACTGCTCTTATTGCATTATTCCATCGCTTCGTGGCAAAAATAGATCAAGGAAAATTGAAGATATATATTCTGAAGTTGAATATCTTGTAAAAAATGGTGCGAGAGAAATTATTTTAATTGCACAAAACACCACTGATTATGGAATTGATTTGTACTCAAAATATTCTTTGGCAAAGTTAATTAAAGAAATTTCAAAAATAGAAGATTTAAAGTGGATTCGCGTTTTATATTTATATCCAGATCATTTTACAGATGAATTAATAGAAGAATTTAGAACTAACGATAAATTAGTAAAATATGTGGATATGCCTCTTCAACACATATCTGACAATGTTTTAAAGAGTATGAACAGAAAAACTAGCAAAAGTCATATTATAAAAACTCTTAAAAATTTACGAAAAGCCATTCCAGAAATTGTTATTAGAACAACTTTTATTCTTGGTTTTCCTGGAGAAAATGAAGAAGATTTTAAAGATCTTGTAGACTTTATAGAAGATATTAAATTTGATAAGCTTGGAGTTTTTGAATACTCAAGAGAAGATGGAACAAAAGCAGCTATTTTAGATAATCAAATTCCCTATGAAGTGAAAAAAAGAAGAAAGGATGAAATTATGGAAATTCAAAGTGAAATTTCTAGCGAAATCCTTTCAAAAAATTTAGATAAAACTTTAGAAGTATTAATAGAAGAAAAAATTGACGAAAATAATTATGTTGGAAGAACTTATATGGATGCTCCAGAAATTGATGGAGTAACATATATTGAATCTCCTAAAAATTTAGAAGTTGGAGATTTTGTTAAGGTTAAAGTTATTGATACTTTAGATTATGATTTAGTAGGTGAATCTATATGAACACTCCAAATAAATTGACTCTCATGAGAACTTTAATGGTTCCTATTTTCGTATTATGCATGTATTTAGATTTTAATAATTCGAGAATAGTTGCAACTATAATATTTGCAATTGCTTCTTTTACAGATTTTTTAGATGGTTATCTTGCTAGAAGAGATAATTTAGTGACAAATTTTGGAAAATTTGCTGACCCTCTTGCAGATAAAATTTTAGTATGTTCTGCCATGATAATGTTAGTAAGTTCTGGAGAAATGCCAGCATGGGCTGTAATAATTATTATAGCTAGAGAATTTACTATTACTGGATTTAGAATTATTGCTGCTTCTGAAAATATTACAATTGCAGCCAGTCCTCTAGGAAAGTTTAAAACTGTTACACAGTTAATATCAAATATTTTACTTTTAACAGGAATAGAAAGTCTTAGGCCTATAGGTATGGGAATATTTTATTTAGCTGTTGTATTTACTGTAATTTCAGGTGCAGATTATTTAATAAAAAATAAAAAAGTTCTTGATTTAGAAAATATTTAAGGAGAATTATGAAAGCTTGCATTTTAACAGTAGGAAAAGAAATTTTGATTGGCTCAATTACAAATACTAATTCAAAATATATTTCTGAAAAATTAACAGATATTGGAATTGAGGTAAATAGACAGGTTTCTGTAGATGATGACTTAGAGGAAATTGTAAAGGAATTAGATTATTCTACAAAAGCTTCTGATTTAATTATTATTAGTGGTGGGCTTGGACCAACTAATGATGACATAACAAGAGATGCTGTTGCTAAGTTTTTAAATAGAAAAATTTATATTGATGAAGCTGGAAAGGAAAAGATGATTGACAGATTCACAAGACTTGGCAGAAACATGACTCCAAATAATTTAAAACAAGTTATGTTAATAGAAGGTTCAGAAAAAATAGAGAACATGTGGGGAGTAGCTCTTGGTGAGTCAATTGAATTTGATGGTAAGAGAATAATTCTTCTTCCAGGTCCACCAAATGAGATGGAACCAATGCTTGATTATTATTTTGCCAATAAATCATTTACCAATGAAAATATAATGGTAAAATCCATAGACATTATTGGTCTTGGTGAATCAGTAATAGAAGATAGAATTAGAAAAATGACCTTTGAAGATGATTCTGTTAGTATAAATACTTTCGCGCATGGAACATATACTGAAGTAAAAATAATAGGCAAGAGTTCAAAAAAAGATGAACTGGAATTTTCTATAGAAAAAGTTGTTAAGTCCTTATATGCTGAATTTAACACTCATGTCTATTCAGAAAATAATGATGATGTGGCTGAAGAAATTGTTAGAATTTTAAAAAATAATAACTTAAAAATTTCCTTTGCAGAATCCATTACTGGTGGAATGCTTAGCTCTTCAATAACAGATATTAGTGGAGCGTCAAAGGTTATGGAAACTTCCTTTATAACTTATTCTAACGATTCAAAAAATAAAAATTTGAAGGTTTCTAAGAATACTTTAGATGAATTTGGAGCTATTAGTGAAAACACAGCATATGAGATGGCAAAGGGCATTAAGGAAAAATCCAATGCTAACATTGGCGTTTCTACAACTGGAGAAGCAGGTCCTAATTCATCTGAAACGGAAGTAGGAAATGTCTACACTTGCATTTATTTTACAGATGAGAATTATTATACTAAGCATTATTTCTTTAGTGGAGATAGGAATAAAATAAGAAGAAGCACTGTCAACAGAGTATTGTCTCAAATACTTTTTGTACTTAGAAAAAATTTTAAGGAGTAATTATGAAAGATAGTAAATTAAGCAAAGAAAAACAAGAAGCTCTTCACAATGTTTTGTCAAAAATTGAAAAGCAATATGGTGAAGGATCAGTAATGGTATTAGGAGACGATGTTAAGCTTGATATTGATTCAATTCCTACTGGCTCACTTGCACTTGATATTGCCCTTGGAATTGGTGGAATACCTAAGGGTAGAATTATTGAAATTTATGGTCCTGAATCTTCAGGAAAGACTACACTAGCACTTCATATGTTAGCAGAAGCTCAAAAGATAGGTGGAACTGGTGCCTTTGTAGATGCAGAACATGCTCTTGATCCAGGTTATGCAAAAAACCTTGGAGTAGATATAGAAAATTTGATTATTTCTCAACCAGATACAGGAGAACAAGCTCTTGAAATAACTGAAGCTTTAGTTAGATCTAATGCTGTTGACTTAATTATTATTGATTCAGTTGCAGCGCTTGTTCCAAAAGCAGAAATTGATGGAGAAATGGGAGCAGCTCAAATTGGTCTTCAAGCAAGACTTATGTCACAAGCTCTTAGAAAACTTACTGGTGCTATAAATAAGTCTAAGTGTACAGTTGTATTTATTAATCAACTTAGAGAAAAAGTTGGAATCATGTTTGGTAACCCAGAAACAACAACTGGCGGTAGAGCACTTAAATTTTATTCTTCAGTGAGACTAGATATTAGAAGGTCAGAAATCATTAAAAAGGGCGATGAAATGATTGGAAATAGAGTTAGAGTAAAAGTTGTTAAGAACAAAATTGCTCCTCCATTTAAACAAGCTGAATTTGACATAATGTATGGAAAGGGAATTTCTAGTGTTGGTAATATTCTTGATGTAGCAGCAGAAGCCGACATTGTTAAAAAAGCAGGATCTTGGTATTCTTATGATGAAGAAAAACTTGGTCAAGGTAGAGAAAATGCAAAAGAATTTTTAGAAGGAAATCCTGAACTATTAAAGGAAATTGAACATAAAGTAAGACTTCACTATAATTTAATACCGGAAAATGAAGTAGAAGCTGAAGAAAAAGATGCAAAATCTGATAATTTTTTAGAAGAAGATAAATAGGTTGTGATTTTTTGAAATTACTCTATTTAACAGATACGCACATTAGAGGCACAAACCCAAAAAATAGAATTGATGACTACCAAAAGACTTTGAAGGAAAAATTAATAGAAGTTTCAAATATTATAAAGGAAGAAAATATTGATTATGTACTACATGGTGGAGACCTATTTGACAGACCAGATGTTTCTGTAAGTATAGTCTCTGATTTTGCAAAAATTTTTCAAAGCTTTGGTGTTCCCATATATATAATTAGTGGCAATCACGATATTTTTGGTCACAATCCTGATACTCTTGATAGAACAATGCTTGGCCTCTTATGTAATTTAGGTGTCATGAATTTAGTCAATTATAAAAAAATTATTTTAGAAAAAGATATTAGAGTTGAACTTACTGGTGCTCCTTATGTATATTCTATGGACGAAGCTTCAAACAGGGGAAATTATATTGTAGATGAAGTGGATAATACTTGTAAGTATTCTATTCATATGACTCACGGTTTTTTAATTGATAAACCATTTTTAAAAGAAGTTCCTCATACCTTGATAGATGATATAAGAAGTACAAAGGCAGATATTACTTTAGCAGGTCACTATCATTTTGGTTTTAAGACAGTTAAACTAGAAGATAAATATTTTGTAAATCCTGGAGCATTAATTAGAATATCAAATTCAAAGGCTGAAATAAGTAGAAAGCCAAAGGTAAATATAATAACTTTAGATGATGAAATAAAAATTGAAGATAGATTTTTAAAGTGTGCTAAATCAGGTGAAGAAGTCCTAGATAGGTCTGAAATGGAAAGACATCAATTTAAGGGCATTAAGCTTGCTGAATTCAAAGAAAGTATTGATGCAACAAGTAACTATAAAAGTTTAGATATTTTTGAACTCCTTTTAAAAATATCTAAAAGTGAAAATATTTCTGAAGATGTAAAAAAAGAAGCTTTAAGAAGAGTTGAAGAAGCTCAAATAAATGGAGTTAGATACTCATGATATATATAAAAAAAGTTGAACTTCATAATTTTCAGTCTCATGAATTCACTGAGATGGAATTTGACCGAGGACTAAATGTAATCCTCGGCAATTCTGATGTGGGGAAAACTGCAATTTTGAGGGCAATAAAATGGGCTCTCTATAATGAACCTAAGGGCGATTATTTTATTAGACAAGGGGAAAAGGATGTCTCTTGTAAAGTGACATTTTCCAATGGAGTTATTGTTGAAAGATTAAAAACTCCATCAAAAAATTCATATTTCCTTGTAGATGCTTCAGGAAACGAAATGAGATTTGAGGGATTTGGAATAGATGTGCCAAAGGAAATTACTGATGTAACTAATATGTATAAGGTTTCTCTGGATAATTCCAACAACAAAACTATTTTAAATATAGCAGAGCAATTAGATGGTCCTTTTTTATTAAATGAGCAAGCGTCACTTAGGGCTTCTGCAATTGGAAGATTAATTGGCGTAAATTATGTAGATGACGCTCTTAGAACTGTAGTTAGAGATAACAAGAGAACTAATCAAGAAATTGTTGAATTAATAAAAAATAAAGAGGATTTAAAAAAACAATTAGATGAATTTTCTTATATAAAAGAATATAAGGAAAAGTTTGAAAAAATTACAAAGATAAGAAATAAGATAAAAAAATTACAGGATAAGCTTGAACTATGTTCTAAAATAAAAGAAAATTTTTATAAAAATAAATTTGAACTAGAAGAAATTTCTGCTTTACTTGAAAAATTTAAAAATTTAAATACAGTTGAAATAATAATCCCAAATTTAGAGAGTTTTATTTTAAAGAAAGATAATTTTGAAAATTATTTGAACAAAATTATAAAAACTAATAATGATATAAATTTAATTATTAATAATTTAGAGAAACTAAAACATCTAGATGAAATATCATTAAAAGCTTCACAAATTAGTGAATATAAAAATAATTTATCTATTTATGAAAATTTAGATAATAAATACAAGAAAAACTTAAAAGAACTTTCAGACGTTAAGGATGATTTAAAAAATTATAAAAACAATGTAGAAATTCAAAACATTGCTGAAAAATTAGAAGGTAATTTAACATTTTATTCAAAAGTTTCCCAATACAAAGATAATTTAAATGAAATTAATTCAAAGCTTTCTTTAGGTAATGAATACATAAAAAACTTTTATAATAACGATAAAATTGATTTTATTTCAAAAACCATAGAAGACAAAAATAAAACTTTAAAAGAAATAACTGATGTTGAGGATAAATTTAGAAATATTTCTAATGAAATTTTTGATGTAAATGATAAATTAAAAAATATATATGAAGATATTAAGGCCTACACTGTCTCTTATGAAAAGACTATTCTTGATATGGGAGTATGTCCTTTCTGCTACAGCAAAATCGATAATGAGTCAATTGAACACATTAAGTACCATTTGAGGAATGATTAAATGAATTACGAAGAAAATTTAAAGAATTTAAAGGATCAACTAGACAGATTAAAAAATATGAAATATAAATCTGAAGCAAGACTTGAACAATTAAACTCACAAAAAAAAGAAATTCTTACTGAGATTGAAAAGCTTGGCATAAAACCAGAAGACCTCGAAAGTGAAATTTCTAATTTAAAAAATGAAATCGAAAAACTTTTTGACGAAGCAAATAGTTTAATGCCAAGGTTGTGATATTTTGGATTTAAAAGAACTTGATTTAAAATTAAATAAACTTAATAACAAAATATTAAGTGATGAAGGTAAAATTGAGATATTATCAGATCAATTAGAAAAAGCAATAAAAGTTTTAGAGGATAAAGAAGAATTCAGTGATATTTTGACAAAGGTTGCTCTTTTATTTCAAAAAACTTCTGAGTTTGCAAGAGAACAATCAAAAAGACAAATTGAAGATACTGTCACAAAATGTCTTCAATTTATTTTTGAAACAGATATTGAATTTATAATTGAACTTTCAGAATCAAGATCTGTACCTATTGCTGAATTTTTTGTGCAAAGCAATTATCCTGAGGGATACACCGTAAAAACCAAGCCTGAGATTGCTAGAGGTGGGGGAGTTGTTGATATTATTTCATTGGCACTTAGAATTGCCTTCTTACAACTAAATCAGCCAAAACTTTCTGGACCACTTATTCTTGACGAACCTGGAAAACATGTAAGCAATGATTATGTTTTTAATTTGGGCGAATTTCTTAAAAAGTCATCAAATTTATTTGACAGACAGATCATCATGGTAACTCATAATCCTCATCTTTCTCAAATTTGCGATAAAGCCTTTCAGGTTACTAATAAAAAAGGTGTTAGTCAAGTAAGTGTATACAATCAGTAATTTTTTCTTGACTTTAGCAAACAAAATTGTTACTATATTAATGAAAATATAGATTGTTTTTATATTATACTATTGTTTAAAGTCAGGAGGATACAATGATTTACGACTCAAAAATAAAGAGCAAGGATGTAGATGGATTATTTGAAGCCATATTACTTTTAGAAAATTTAGAAGAATGCTACAGATTCTTTGAAGATATTTGCACAGTTAAAGAGTTGCAAGCAATTGCACAAAGATTACAAGTTGTAAAATTACTTGTTAAGAATAAAACATATCACGAAATTGAAAGTGAAACAGGGGCTTCAACTGCTACAATATCAAGAATCAACAGATCTTTAAATTATGGAGCTGATGGCTATAAATTAGTTTTAACTAGATTGAATATAATAGATGAAGATGAAGAAAAAGAATAAGGTTGACCTTATTCTTTTTTAAATGTTTACATTTATTGTTTTATAATTTGTATAATTTACTAGTCCTGGTTTATTTGCTGGATGTCTTTTAACATTAGCTTTAAAGGTATAATCAACGGGAATATTTTGGGATTTTGAAAGAGAACTGTATTTTGCAGCGACTTTAGCAGCTGTAAGAAGGGCATTGTTTGTAAAATCTCTGTTATTATTTTTTAAAATCACATGAGAACCTGGAGCATCCTTAACATGAAACCAAAGGTCATTTTTTTTTGCTTTTTTGTGAGTCAAATAATCATTTTGTCTATTATTTTTTCCTACAAAAATATCAAAACCATCTTCAGTTTTTATTTTAATGTAATTTTCTTCAGAATCTTTTTTCTTTTTTATTTTTTTCTTTTTCTTTTTTAAATATCCTTCTTTTTCCAATTCTTCATAAATATCATCAATTTCATCAGGAGATTCAGCTAAATCGATGTTAAGTAAAATTGATTCTAAATAAGAAATTTCTGATTTCCCAATTTCAATTTGTTCAGTCAAAAATATTGCTGCGTTCTTTAATTTAGAATACTTTTTATAATACTTTGAAGCATTTGATGGTCCATCTAATGTAGGATCCAATGGAATTTTTATTTCTTCCATTTCATTATAAAAATTTTCAACAGTAACTGAATTAGCACCCTTTTCTATTTTATAAAAATTTGAGGATATTAAATCGGCATAAATCTTAAATTTTTCACGATTTAAAGCTGTATTTAATTCATTTGCCTGGTTTGAAAGCTTTCTTTTTATTTTATCAATATGTTTTCTAACTGATTTTTTCAATTCCTTGGACTTTGATCCCAAACTATCTCGTAAAAACTTTGAATTATAATATTCTTCAAGAAGGGAAGAGATAGATTTGACTTTTACTTTTTCATCTTCTCCAAGTTCAATTAAATCTATAGAATAAAAGTCCTTAAATAATCCATCTCTATAAATTTTTATTGGTTCAAATTTATTTTCTCTTATATTTTTAAAAATTTCTAAAAAATTTTCCTCAAGATTATTAATATCACTTTCATTTAATGATGATACATTCTTCTTGAAGTCAATATTAGTTCTATACTCAAGTTCTCTACACATTTGTGGACTGATGCCAGTAAATTCTTTTAAAAAGAAAGATTTTAAATTCACATTTTTCTCAGAATTTTTTATGATTTCAGATAATGAATTTAATTCACATGGATTTAATCCTTGCGATATATCTTCTTCATTATAAATTAAACCAGGAAGAATTTCTCTAACACTTGATAAGTTAAAGTTAATTCTTTTAAGTGAATCAATAATTTTTTTGTTATCCTCATCAATTAAAATAACATTTGAATGCTTTCCCATAAGTTCAATTATAAGGGACTTCTTACTGTATTCACCAAGTTCATCTAAAGACTTAACCATTATTTTAATTATTCTATCCATCTTATATTGACTAACTTCTAAAATTTGATTACTTTCCAAATGTTTTCTTAAAAGCATACAAAAAGCTGGAGGATTTTGTAGAGTCTCAAAGATTTCTTCACTAAAATAAATTCTAGGACTTCCAGATATAGATATAAAGAGTTTTTCCTTTTGACCATTAGCTCTAATATTAATTAAAAGATCATTTTTATTTTGGTATATTTTATCAATTCTACCTTCTTTTATTCGATTATTTATTTCATAAACTAAATTTTTTACAACTGTTCCGTCTAAAGACATTTTATCACCTGAAAATAATTATAACATATTTTATAAATTATAATATTTCTCAATTACTAGAACATACGTACAGAACAAATGTATTATTTTATTAGATTAAATATGTTGTTTAATTAAAGAAAATTTATTTAATTTAAAAGGGACTATATCTATAAAATTTGCAATAAAAGTTTGATGGATTTTCATAATAATTAAATCTAAGTACAAATTGTAATAATGTTATTTAAAAAACTAATTTTAAATATTATAGTAATAAAAATAAAAAATTATTAAAATCTTAGACATATAAAAGTATTAGGAGAAATTAAAAAGCTCATATAACTGATTTAGAGAGATCATAATTTAATAAAAAAAGATGCTTTATTAGAATCTTCATAATAATTAGGAAAAAACATAATAAATAAAAGGAACAAGAAATTTAAAATATAATTCTATTTTATAGAGATATTAAAAATAGATGTAAGCTTGTTATTTGATTCAATATGAAATTAAATGTAAAAAAGAAAAAAACACAAAAATAGTCACAAAATTATTATTTTGTGACTATTTTTGTGTCGCCTAACCTTTAATTTTTCTCTACCCTAAATATTAATATTAAAAATAATGATAAAAATTAATGTTATATATATTTAAAATAATAGAATTTATTATGAATTTTTCCCTTTTATATAAATTATTTATAATTTAGGAATAACCATAATAACGAGAACAAGCCAAACTCTAAAATTTATTAAAATAAAAATATAAGAAGACAGAGTAATCATCTGAGTTATTATAACCATGAAATCCCCATAATAAGATAAAAGATTATCCCCTCTTTGATTTTGGGTCCTATTCATTAGGTCATAGGTTTTCGAGTCTTCATAGTCAGATAGAGATAATCTAGCCGCTTTTGAATATATTTTTTCTGAAAAATATAAATTAAATTTGATATATTCCTTTTCATTCAAAATTATTATCTAAAAAGTAGTACAAATCTCCTGACAATCCGCCTATAACATCATAAAAATTATAATGAATATTTTTATATTTTTTATAATTTTTAAGTAAATTCAACGTAATTTTAAAAAATAAATCATCAACACTTTTTGAAAAATTTTTTAATAATCCTGTTATATCTTTTAATAATCCTGTTATAATCGAAAATTCTTTCAACACAAAAGCAAATTGTTCTAATCTTCCAATCATACCACAATTATATATTATATTTCCTTTATTGAATTCATCTCTTATAGCCTTATAATAATCATAAACTTTCCTTATATAAATATCATTATAATTATTCAATAATAATTGATTTATTATCATAATATCATTTGAATCTATTATTTTTTCTCTATTTATAAAATAATTTGACATTCTATCATTAATATTAGTAATCTTTTGCTCATAATTCTTAATTATAATAGACACCCTTATTTTAATTCAAGTAAAATTCAATTATACTTTTTATTTAATAAAAATGGAGTATATACAAGTATAGCTGTTATTACAGATACAAGTAAAAATTCTTTTGTAAAAATAAAATCTTGATTGTAAGCTGCACTAGTACCATTAGCCATAAACATATTGTGCAAAAGATGAATGAAAGTTACCGCAAGAACACTTCTACTCTCCATATAAATGAGTCCAAGCACTATCCCAATAGTAATGCAAAATACAGTAATATCTATACCTGCATAAAGGCCTTCTATTCCAGAATAAAATACAAAAAAATACAAGGGCAAATGAGATAAGCCCCACATAATGCCAGTTAATAAAACTCCTATTCTATTACCATAAAATGATTGAAATCTTGTCTGTAAAAAATATCTCCAACCATATTCTTCACCCATAGTAAATATTAAATTAATGATTGTGCTAAATAATCCTATGGTAAATGTACCTATTACTCTCGTCAAAAGATCAGTAAAATCTACATCTGATTGAAAGTAAAAATTTAATATTCCCATTCTAAATGTATCTATTAAAATTACAATAAAAGCCCATTTAGCCAATATAGCAAAATTAATTTTTCCTCTTAATCTTTTATCATCTATTGTAAGTAAATAAATACTAATTGCCCAACCTAAATATACGACATAATTCATATTATTTAAAACTTTTTTGGAAAATAATGCCAAAATGTAAGAAAATATAAATAATATAAAGTATAAGGAGTATATCAAGTTGAATTTATCCTTAAATAAATCTTTTAACTTAAAATCTTTTTCTGATAATATAGCAATAAAAGCAGGGACTAAACTCGTAATAAGGGTTATAACCCCTGTATTATCGACTTTATAAAAATATTTACATGTAATTCCCAGTAAAAAATCTAGAAAAAAACTATAAATAAGAAGTATTTTATTTCTTTTTCTATACTCATATTAACCCTCCCTCTTTTACCATTTTTTAACTCATTGATTTATTTATACTCATGAAATATCTTATAATTAACAAAATCACTACCACTTTAAAGAATATAAATTGTTTTAAAATGGTAGTGTACATAAATATACGAAAGATGTAATCTTTATACCTTTATATTTTTTTATTGAAAAATAGAAATCGATTCATTTTTCTTTTGATCTTTATCATCAAGAGATTTAGTTTGATCAAAAGATTTGTTATTTTCTTTATTTATTTCCTTTTGCTTATCATCTTCTCCATAATTATATCTTTTTCCCTTAGTTTTAAATTGTCCTGATATATAAACTGAATTATCTTTCCAATCAACACTAAGTCCTAGAGTTTCAGATATAAATCTTATAGGCACATAAGTTCTACCATCATATAGTATAGCTGGAGAATCTAGCTCGATAATTGATTCATTTCCAGCCTTATTAACTTTTGCTTTAGTTGAATTAATATCAAGTTCTACTAAAACATCTATGGCGCCTATTAGAACTCCTCTAGTATTATTTTCATTTCTTTCATAAAAATTAATTTGAGCTCCCAAATTTTCAGAAATATATCTAATTGGAACCATAACCCTATTAGTTTTCTTATCAAAATAAGCTCTTCCCATTTCTTGCGGTATTGTTTGAACAGCATCATTTATAAAAATATCAATATTTTTATCAGAAGCATCCTTTGGTAATTTTCCAGCTGCAAAAACAGATGTACTTAAAACCATAGTCATTAATCCAAGAACTGCGATTTTTTTTAATTTCTTCATAATTTCTCCTTTAATATAAGTGTTTTAAAATTTTAGTCCTCTTCTCTTACTTTTGAAAGAGGATTAGATTCTACTAATTTTTTTAGTGATTTTTTATTTACATGAGTGTAAATTTCTGTAGTATTAACAGATTCATGTCCCAATATTTCTTGTAAAGACCTTATATCTGCATTTCCATATTGATAAAGTAGTGTTGCCGCAGTATGTCTAAGTTTGTGAACAGAATATTTATTTGTATCAAGTCCAGAATTTTTCATATGCTTTTCTATCATGTGTTGAATTGATCTGTTGCTCATTCTTTGCTCTCTCATAGATAGAAATAGGGCGTCATCTTTTATTTGAGGACGAAGTTTTAAATATTCATTTATAGCATAAACAGAAGCCTCATTTAGATAGATAGTTCTTTCTTTATTACCCTTTCCTATTACCTTTAGAGTGTTATCATCCTTCAAATGAGAAATATTTATAGCAGAAAGCTCAGAAAGCCTCATACCACAGTTTAAAAATAAAGTTACAATAGCATAATCTCTTTTTTTATAAAGTGCTTTTATTTTTGATTTCTCTATAGTTTTTAAAAGATTTAAACTTTGGTCAAGAGTTAGATAAACTGGTAAAGTCTTTTCAATTTTAGGCATATCTATATCTATAATTGGGTTTTTCTTAATTACCTCTATTTTAGCATATAAATAATTGTAAAAACTTCTAACTGATGAAATTTTTCTAAATTTTGATCTATTAGAAATTTTTCTTTCCCTTTCTAAAAAAGCATTATAGGCATATATATCTTGTTTTGTTACACTTTCTAAGACCTTAGGGCTTATATCTTCGATAGCAATATCGTTAAAATCAATAGATTCATCAACTAAGTTTTTTCTTTTTTTTATAAATCTTACAAAAACTCTTAAATCATAGTAATATTCCTTTACTGTATTATCAGAAGAACCCTTTGTTGATTTCATATAATCTAAAAAATCATCAACTAAATTTGAACTTATCAATCTATCACCTCTCATAAAAATAAAAACCTGACAAAAGTCAGGTTTTTAATTATTTAGCGTATTCAACTGCTCTAGTTTCTCTTATGACATTAACTTTAATTTGTCCAGGGAAATCTAATTCAGCTTCTATTCTCTTAACAACATCTCTTGCAGTAATAGTAATTTCTGCTTCAGATATTTTTTCAGGTTTTACTATTATACGAATTTCACGACCAGCTTGAACTGCATAAGACTTTTCAATTCCCTCAAATTCATTAGCGATTTCTTCAAGTTTTTCAAGTCTTTGAATATATGATTCAACTGTTTCGCGTCTTGCACCAGGTCTTGCAGCAGAAATAGCATCTGCAGCTTGAACTAAAACTGATTCTACACAATTTGGCTCAACATCCCCATGATGAGACTGGATTGCATTAATTACAAATTCAGATTCGTGATACTTTCTAGCAATTTCAACCCCAATATCAACATGTGGAGCATCAAGATTTCTATCTACAGATTTTCCTATATCGTGTAGTAGTCCACCTCTCTTTGCAAGTTTAACGTCTGCTCCAATTTCACCAGCTAATATTCCTGCAATTTCAGCCACTTCAACTGAATGTTTAAGGTTGTTTTGTCCATAACTTGTTCTATATTTAAGTCTTCCCAAATATTTAATAATTTCTGGATGAAGTCCATGAACACCAGCATCATAAGCTGCTTGTTCACCAGATTCTTTGATTATAGTTTCAACTTCAGCTCTAGCCTTTTCTACAGTTTCTTCAATCTTAGTTGGATGAATTCTGCCGTCATTTACAAGTTTTTCTAAAGCTACTCTTGCTATCTCTCTTCTTATTGGATCAAAACAAGATAATACTACAGCTTCAGGAGTATCATCAATAATTAAATCTACTCCAGTAATTGATTCAATAGCTCTAATATTTCTACCTTCTCTACCTATAATTCTCCCCTTCATTTCATCATTTGGAAGATTTACAACAGCAACAGTAGACTCTGCAACTTGATCTGCAGCACATCTTTGGATAGCTTGTGCAATTACATTTCTAGCATATTTTCCGGATTCTTCTTTGATTCTATTTTCATTTTCTTTGATAATAAGTGCTGATTCGTTAGTGATTTCTTTTTTTAATTCATTTAAAAGAATTTCCTTACCTTCATCTTTTGTAAGACCGGCAACTTTTTGTAGCTCTTCTTCTCTCTTTTTAATAAGTTCTTCAGCTTGATCTTCTCTTTCTCTAAGACCTTCTAATTTCTTAGTAAGTTTTTCGTCTTTATGTTCAACTTGAGCAGACTTTTTGTCTAAAAGCTTTTCCTTAGATAAAACACGGTCTTCCATTTCTTTAATTTCAGCCCTTCTAATCTTAGCTTCATTTTCTTGCTCAGTTCTTAGTTTTTGAATTTCTTCTTTAGCTTCAACAAGTAAAACTTTCTTTTGAGTTTGAGCTTGGTTCTCGGCATCGTAAATCATCTTTTTTGATAATTCCTCAGCATTTTTAAGTTTACCTTCAGAAATATATCTTCTAACAGCATAGCCAATTGCCACACCAATAATACCCATAATAATAGTTAAAGTATTAAAATCCATTCATACACACCTCCTATTTAGTTTTCATGTTTCAAATTTTACAATCATTTTCAGGCATAAGCCTTAAAATAATTGTATATCTTTTAAAAGCATAAGTCAAACATTAAAGTAAGTGTTTAAATTGAATCTAATTAATTTAATTAACTGGTATAGCTAATTTATATCCAGGTTTTATATCGTAGGATGTGATACTATTTAGTTTTTCAATATCCATTATAAATTTCATTTTATTCTTATATTCATAATTTTCTGAAATTGACCATAGGGTGTCACCCTTTTTTACAGTATATACTTCGATTTTTAATTCTTCATCCTCTATCAATTTTGTTTCATCAAAATTTTTTAATATTAAACCAGAGTTAAAAATAAATATTAAAAATAAAAATAAGAAAACTTTTGGCTTATTAATAATAATTCTTTTCATAAAATCACCTCATGTAAATTTGTTCGGAAATAGTTTAAACGCTTGTAGTAAACAAGTGTATCGAATATAAGTTCTAAACAGATGTTACAACTAAGGTTCTATTATGTCAAGTAAATAATACACTTATTTAAACTTTCGTTTGAAATACTTGTTTAAATGTGCTATTATTAATGTAGAAAAATTTGGAGGTAACCTATGTACGAAGATCTAAACCAAAGAGAGCTAGAAATTTTATTTTTTATTAAAAGATTTATTGAATCTAAGTCTTACCCGCCTACTGTTCGTGAAATTTGTTCTGGATGTAATATTAAGTCCACTTCAACTGTTTATTATGCCCTTGAAAAATTAGAAACTACAAATTATATTAGAAAAGACGCTTCCAAAACTAGAGCCCTTGAAATTGTTCCCCAAGATGACGATATTCTTATGCTGAAAAAAAAGACTGTAGATGTTCCAATTCTTGGTAGAGTTACAGCAGGTGCTCCTATTTTAGCCGTACAAAATATCGAAGATACTATGCCTCTTCCTGTTGATTTTGTCTCAAATAAAGAACTTTTCATCCTAAAGGTTAAGGGAGAAAGTATGATCAATGCTGGAATTTGTGACGGAGACTATGTAATTATTGAAAAGACAAATTCTGCCAGAAATGGTGAAAAAGTTTTAGCCTTAATTGATGAAGAAGCTACTATAAAAACTTTTTATAAAGAAAAGGACAGATATAGACTTCAACCTGAAAATGACAATATGGAACCTTTCTATTTTGACAAAGTCGATATACTGGGAAAAATTGTTGGACTTTACAGAAAAATGAACTAGAAAAAAACCTTACTGCTTATAAACAGTAAGGTTCTTTTTGTTAAACTTAATTTTAATAAGGAAATAAGAAATCATTTATAAGGGATATTTATATATATTCCTTATTTTTTCACAATAAATTAAATTTAATTTCAAATTTTTATCTATTCGTCTTTTAGATTTTTTAATTTTTTTCCAAAAAAGACAATATAATCATCTTAGATATTAATTAAATTTTCCTTATCAAGGGCATTTAAGAGATGTATTAGGGCAAACTTAATGTGATAGTAAGAGAGACCACCTTGGAAATATACATAATAAGGCTCTCTCATTGGTCCATCTGCTGAAAGCTCTATAGATGAGCCCTCTATAAAGTCTCCTGCTGCCATTATTACCTTGTCATCATAACCTGGCATGTCCCAAGGCATAGGGGTGAATTCTGAGTCAACTGGAGAAGAAAATTGAATGTATTTGCAAAATGTCTCTAAAATTTCTGGTTTTTTTAGTTCAATTGCCGTAACAATATCACTTCTTGGGTCGTCGCTTGATGGAATTGTTTTAAATCCCAATTCTTCAAAACATTTTGAGAAAAGTGTTGCTCCCTTTATTGCATCTTCAACAATTTTTGGAGACATAAAAAGTCCTTGAAGTATTTGTCTTGTCATACCAAATGTAAGTCCGCAGTCCTTTCCTATGCCAGGTGCAGTAAGAATATTTGCAGCTCTATCAATAAGTTCAGATTTACCAGCTACATAGCCACCAGTGTAAGAAATTCCGCCGCCTGGATTTTTTATAAGAGAACCTGCCATAATGTCAATTCCAAGCTCACTTGGCTCTATTAATTCTGTAAATTCGCCATAGCAATTGTCCACAAAAATTTTTATATTTTTATTTATCCTCTTAACTTCATCAATTGCTTCCTTTAGTTCTGAAATTGTAAAGGCCCTTCTATTTGAATAGCCTGTTGATCTTTGCATAATAACAAGAGAAGTATTTTCTCTAATATATTTTTTTATGCTTTTCACATCAATTTTGTTATCAATTAGAGGCAGCTCAGAATATTCATATCCAGTATTAATAAGTGAATCAGGGCTATCTCCCCTTAAACCAATTACTTTTTGTAGGGTATCATAGGGAGTTGATGTAACAGATAAGAAATGATCTCCTGGTTTTAACACAGACTTAATTGCAAGTGTTATGGCATGAGTTCCAGATACAATATTTGATCTCACAAGACTATCCTCTGTCTTAAAAATTCTAGTGTAGATGCTTTCTACCTTGTCTCTTCCAATATCTCCATAGCCATAGCCTGTAGTCCAGTTAAAGTCTGTTGATTTTAAACCTTCTTCTTGCATGGCTTTTAAAATTTTAACTTGATTATACTGTGCAATATCACTAAATTCCTGAAATCTATCTTTTAAACTTTCTTCATTTTTATTTACAAAATCAATTATTTTATTATTGATATTATATTCTTCTTCAAATAATTTGTCGTATATTGTCATCTTTTCTCCTAAACTAATTTACTGTCAATATAACTTTCTATATGAGATAATAGTCTATCTGATTCTCTGTCAAACCACTTTATTCTATCATCTCTTCTAAACCATGTAAGCTGTCTCTTGGCATAGTGCCTTGAATTTTTCTTTATTAAATCTACCATTTCATCAAAATCTATATCGCCATCTAAATATGAAATTACTTCTTTATATCCAATGGCTTTAAGGGACTGTGAATTTTTGTCTAATCCATCATCTAAAAGATTTTTCACTTCATCAACTAGACCTAAGTCAACCATTTTATCTACTCTTTGGTTTATTTTTTCATAGAGTTTTGCCCTATCCATATTAAGTCCAAGGTATATTAAATTGTAATCTTTATTTTCCTCACGAAAATTGTCGCCCTTTTTATTGCCACTTTTTAAAATTTCTAGTGCTCTTATAATTCTCTGCCCATTATTTTGGTGAATTTTTTCTGCCATGCTTTTATCTTTTTCTTTAAGCTTTTTATAAAGAAATTCACTTCCTTCTTTTTCTAAAAGGCTTCTTAGTTTCTCTCTATAGTCATAATCAGGCTCAGTTTCAGTAAAATCTAAATTATAGACAAGGGAATTAATATAAAGCCCAGTTCCTCCAACTAAAAAAGTAAGTCCCCCTCTTTTATTTATATCTATAATAATTTTTTTTGCAGAATTTTTAAAATCAGCCACAGTAAAATTATCTGAAGGTTCAACTATATCAATCATGTGATGAGGGATGCTTGTTTCATTTAAATCAATTTTCGCAGTGCCAATATTTAATTTTTTATAAATTTGCATGGAGTCACAAGAAATTATCTCGCCTTTATATTTTTTTGCAAGTTCAAGGGAAAGTTCTGTCTTTCCTATTCCAGTTGGTCCTGTTATTATTATTAAATTTTCCATTTATTCCCTCAAAAATAATTTTGATATAGTGTGCTTCGATACTTCAACAACTGTTGGTCTTCCATGAGGACAAGTATATGGATTTTCACAATTTTTTAAATCTCTAATAAGTGATTCTATTTCCATATCAGATAGGTCGTCTCCAGCCTTAACAGACGCCTTGCAGGCTTTTTTCATTATTTTATATAAATCAGCCTCATAATTTGAAGAAATCTCCTTATCGAGAGAATCAATAATGTCTCTTATAAAATTGACATAAGTTGGCATGCCAAAAATCATAGGCACTTCTCTTAAAACTACAGAATTGTCCCCAAAGTCTTCAATTTTAAAGCCAAGCTTTTTAAATAATTCCAAATAGTTTAAAATTTTATCATATTCAATTTGATTTAGCTCTATTATCTCGGGTTTTAGTAAAATTTGTGAAGTGATTTCACTTTTTAGATACATATGCAGAAACTTTTCATAATTTACTCTTTCGTGGGCAGCATGTTGATCAACTAAAAAAGTTATGCCATCTCTTTGATTTTCTAAAAGTATATAAGTTTTAAAGAGAACACCTGCTATTCTTGTATTCAAAAGTTTTTCATCTATATGGTTTTTTTCGCTGTTAAATAAAAAGTTGTCTTCTTCATGTTTTTCAGTGAAAAATTTATCTTTTTCTAGATCCAAATCTTTTTTTAAGCTATCTTTATATAAAATAGCATCTTCGTTAAAGGTATTCTTTAAAGAATCTTCACTTGTATCTTTTTCTATATCCCAAAGGCTCTTTAAGTTTGTCTCACTTTCCTGTGCTTCATGTTCAATAGATTCTTTTTCTTCAAATATGTCAAATACACTAACATTTTCCTTTTTATCTTCTATTTCGATTTCTCTAATGCTTCTGTTTGGGTAAATTACTTCTTCTACTATTTCAGCTAAAAGAGCACACAATATATTTTCATTGGATATTTTTATTTCATTCTTTTTTGGATGAATATTTACATCAATTAATTTTGGATCAATATCAATGTATAAAACAAAAACAGGATATCTATTTAGAGGTATTAGAGAGTGATAATTTTTTTCTACTGCTCTTGAAAGGTTTATATTTCTTATAAATCTGCCATTTACAAAAATATACTGGCTGTCCCTATTTGACCTAAAAAGTTTATTGTCGGAAAAAAATCCCCTTATTTTATAATTTTCTGAATCAAAAGTCCCTTCATTTAAAGAAGATGCAATTTCTGAACCTAAAATACTAAAAATTCTGTTAATGGGATCCTTGTCGCTTCCTGTATTTAAAATAATTTTCCCATCTCTTATTAGAGTGAATTTGATATTATTGTTACTTAGGGCAATTTTTTGCACAATGTCAATTATATTATTTATCTCAGTTAAATCTTTACGCAAAAATTTTTTCCTCACTGGAGTATTATAAAAGACATCACTTATGACAAAAGTAGTTCCCCTTGGCATACCAACTTTATTTTTCTTTATTATTTTTCCATTTTCTATTAAGAGAGAATTTCCAGCCAAGTCTTCTTCCCTCTTGGTCATAAGTTTTATTTTTGAAATATTTGAAATACTTGCAAGAGCTTCCCCACGAAATCCTAAAGTTCTAATTTTTTCCAGGTCTTCAATTTTTTCTAGCTTTGATGTGGAGTGGCGAAGAAAAGCAACTTCTAAATCATCTTCAGAAAAACCTGATCCATTATCTGACACTTTAATAAAATCGGTACTTTCCCCTCTTATTTCTACGAGAATGTCATCTGCACCAGCATCTATAGAATTTTCCACTAATTCTTTTACTATTGAGGCTGAATTTTCAATTATTTCTCCTGCAGCTATTTTTGAAATAGTTGCTTCATCTAAAAGTCTAATCATTGTAACTCCTTGGATTTATTTACAATTTCATTTAATAAATTAAAAGCTTCCATGGGACTTATTTCAAGAATATTAATTTCCTTTAATTTTTCTATAAAACTTAAAATCTCAGGATTATTCTTTTCTTCTTTAATATATTTCTTATTTAAATCAATGCTAATATCTTCATTTTCTTTTTCGATTACATATAAAACTTCTTTAGCTCTATTAATTATAGTATCATCAATACCTGCAAGCTTAGCAACATCAATGCCATAGGAATTATTAGTAAAACCCCTTATAATTTTTCTTAGGAAAATTATTTCATCATCTTGTCTATCAACTGCAATAGTTAAATTTTCCACTGAATCATATTTTTCTTCAAGGTGGACAAGTTCATGGTAATGTGTTGCGAAAAGGGTTTTTGCTTTTATATTTTCTGCGATGTATTCGATAATCGCATTAGCTATGGCTAGACCATCAAAAGTACTAGTTCCCCTACCCACTTCATCTAAAATAAGCAAGGATTTTGGTGTTGCATTCTCAATTATATCTGCAACCTCTTGCATTTCAACCATAAAAGTAGATTGCCCCTTGGAAAGATTGTCACTTGCACCAATTCTCGTAAAGATTCTATCAACAAGAGAAATATTTGCACTATCACATGGCACAAATGATCCTATATGAGCCATAATTGTAATAAGTGCAACTTGTCTCATATAAGTTGATTTTCCAGCCATATTAGGTCCTGTAATTAAATGTATCATATGATTTTTAGTATCAATATAAGTGTTATTAGGTACGAAGAATTCATCTTTCATATAAGTTTCAACAATTGGATGTCTTCCATTTTTTATTTCAATAATATCTTCTTCATTAAATTTCGGTCTTACATAATTATTTAAATTAGCAACTTTTGCAAGTGATAATAATGAATCTAAATTTGAAAGTTTATCTGCTAAGATTTGGATTCGATAGATTTCACCAGCAATATAGTCTTTTAAACCATTATATATCTCAGCTTGTAAAGTTAAAGCTCTTTCCTTAGATCCAAGTAACTTTCCCTCCATGTCTTTTAGTTCAATAGAAAAAAATCTTTCTGATCCCACTAAAGTTTGTTTTCTGATGTAATCATCTGGCACCTCATCTAAAAAAGATTTAGTAACCTCAATAAAATATCCAAGAATTTTATTATGTTTAACCTTTAATTTTTTTATACCAGTTCTTTCTCTCTCTTTTTCTTCAAAATCTAGTAGCCAATTTTTCCCTTCAGTGGCAATTTCAAAGAGTTCATCTAAGTCTTCCGAATAACCTTTTTTTATTATTCTATTTTCTTCTATTACAACAGGGGGATTTTCGATTAAAAGGGTTTCTATTTTTTCATAAATATCACTTAAATCTATAATTTCCCTTGCCATAGAATTTAAATAATCATTTTTATAATTTTCTAAAATTTCTTTTATTTTCTTTGCATTTATAATAGTATTCTTAATAGAATAAACTTCGCGAGGATTTATACTTCCATTAGATATTTTTACAACAAGCCTTTCAATGTCATAAACTTCCCTTAAGAGTTTTTCCAATTTATCTTGTAATAGTAAATCTTTTGTGAAGGCTTCGATTAAATTTTGTCTCTCATAAATTTTACTTAAGTTTACCAGTGGACTTTCCACCCATTTTTTTAGCTTACGAGAACCCATAGATGTGCTGCATTTGTCAAGGACATCCAAAAGAGAACCCTTTTTGGTAAAAGTGTTTAAGCCCTTAACAACTTCTAGTGTCCTCTTTGAGCTTTCGTCAAGTATTAAATAATCAAAATTATTATAAAGTTTAATATTATTTATATGCTTTAAATTTATTTTTTGTGTAATTACTAGATATTGTAAAATCTTTTTTAAAGATGTGTAATCAGAAATATTATTTGTTGACAAGAAATTTTTTAAATTATTTTTAAAATTTTCACTAAAATATTCTCCAAGATCTCTTAACAAATTAATTTCTTTTAAATTTTCAGAAATATAAGGATTTAGAAAGATATTATCTTTTTTTAGTTTATCCTTAAAAATAGAAGTGATTTCATCATTTAATAAAACTTCATTGGGACTAATTCTATCAATTTCATCTTTCAGGAAATTATATAATTCGTTCTTTGATATAAAAGTTTTTTCTGTAAAATAAAATTCTCCTGTTGAATAATCAGAATAAGTTAAATTTAAAGAATAGCCGTGAATAAAAATTGAAAGAAGATAATTATTTAAGTCACTCTTTAAATATTCTGTGTCTGTAAAAGTTCCTGGAGTAATAATTTGTGTTACTTCTCTTTTTACAATACCCTTGGCTAACTTTGGATCCTCCATTTGGTCACAAATAGCTACTTTGTAACCTTTATTAATTAGTTTTGAAATATAACTTGATGCTACATGATAGGGCACCCCACACATAGGGGCCTTTTCCTCTAGACCAGCATCTCTTTTTGTAAGAGTTATTTCAAGTTCTCTTGAAGCAAGTAGTGCATCATCAAAAAACATTTCATAAAAATCGCCAAGCCTAAAAAATAAAATTGCGTCTGGATTCTCATCCTTTACAGCAAGATATTGCTGCATCATAGGAGTTAATTTTTCACGATTCAATTTTTTCACCCACTAGAGAAAAACTATTTGCATCTTTAACTTTAACTTTTAAAATTTTTCCAATATCACTTTTATTTCCCTTAAAATTTATTAATTTAAATTCATCAGTTCTTCCACTTACATTGGATTCATCTTTTTTTGAAAAATCTTCAACAAGAACATCTACATCTCTTCCTATGAAAGCTTTATTTTTCCTTTCTTGAATTGGATATAAAATATCTAATAGTCTCTCAAATCTCTCATGTTTTACTTTATCAGGAACTTGATCCATCCTTGCAGCAGGAGTGTTTTCCCTCATGGAATATATAAAAGTAAAAGCTGTATCGTATTCAACTTTTTTAACTAAATCTAAAGTGTCTAAAAAATCTTCTTCACTTTCACCAGGAAAACCAACCATAATGTCAGTAGAAAGTGCAATATTTGGATTTACATTTTTTACTTTATCAATTTTTCTTAGATAATCTTCCTTTGTATATTTTCTATTCATCATTTTTAAAACTCTTGATGAACCAGCTTGAACTGGGAGGTGAAGGAAATTGCAAAGTTTATCTAAGTTTTTAAAAGAATAAATTAATTCATCAGAAATATCCTTTGGATGAGATGTCATAAATCTTATTCTCTCAATTCCATTAATAGAATTAATTTCTTCAAGAAGATTAGCAAAAGAAAACTTGTCATCAAAAGTTTTTCCATAAGAATTTACATTTTGACCAAGAAGAGTTACTTCCTTTGTTCCATTTTTTGCAAGTTCTTCAATTTCTCTAATTATTTCATGGGGCCTTCTGCTAGTTTCTCTTCCCCTTGTGTAAGGGACTATGCAATAGGAACAGAAATTATTGCAGCCATACATTATATTCACATAAGATTTAAAATTATAAAGTCTATTTGCACCTAAAGCATCGTCTATGCTAAGTGGATTATCTTCAATGTCCATGGCAAGTTTTTTGCCATCATAAGAAGATTTTAGAAGTTCTGGTAATTTCCAAATATTATTTGTTCCAAAAATAATATCAACATTGGGAAATTTTTCTATTACATAATTTCTTGATTCTTCTCTTTGCATCATGCAGCCACAAACAGCAACTTTTATATTTTTTTTCTTAGATTTTAAGTTTTTCAAATTTCCAAGTTGACCATAGACCTTGTCCTCTGCTGAATGTCTTACAGAGCAAGTGTTTAGAATTATTAAGTCTGCATCTTCCACTTCATTTACAAAATCATAGCCCATTTTTTCAAGGAGCCAAGTTATTTTTTCAGAGTCATGCTCATTCATTTGACAACCATGAGTAATTACAAGGGCTTTCTTTTCATCAATATTTTCTTTTATATTTCTAATGTACTCATTTACATTATTATTTATATCATTAATTAGTTCTTTATTTTCCATTTACATCCTCATTTCATATCTTTATATTATAACTGAAAAATAGGCTATTTATCAAGAAAAGAGTATGCATAGGCATACTCTTAAGACATAATACTATTTAAATATCTAGCAACATACACTCCGCAGGCAGATGCTTGAGAAAGCGAATGAGTAGCTCCTCCACCATCACCAACAACGAAAAGACCATCAACTGAAGTTTCAAAATTTGAATCAGTTTCAACTCTTGAATTATAAAATTTAACCTCAACACCATATAAAAGTGTATCGTCATTTGCAGTACCTGGTGCAATTTTATCTAAGGCGTAAATCATCTCTATTATGGAATCTAGCTGCCTCTTTGGAATTACAAGAGATAAATCTCCCGGAGTTGCCTTTAGAGTTGGCTCAGTAAAACATTTAAGCATTCTTCTCTTATCAGATCTTCTTCCTTTTACAAGATCTCCAAATCTTTGCAAGAGAACTCCTCCACCAAGCATATTGCTAAGTTTTGCTATTGACTCCCCATATTCATTAGAATCTTTAAAGGGTTCTGTAAAAGTATTGCTAACTAAAAGAGCAAAGTTTGTGTTATCAGATTGAAGTTTAGGGTCAGCATATGAATGTCCATTAACTGTTATAATGCCATTAGTATTTTCAGCTACGACTTGTCCATAAGGATTCATACAAAAAGTCCTTACAAGGTCATTGTAGCCCTTAGTTTGGTAAACAATCTTTGACTCATAAACTGCATCTGTTATGTGTTTAAATACCTCTGCAGGGAGTTCAACCCTAACACCAATATCAACTTGGTTTGAAAACAAATTAATATTAAATTTTTTGCAAACTTCTGAAATCCATTTAGAGCCACTTCTTCCTGAAGCAAGGACTAATTTGTCACAATAAAAAGTTTCGCCCTTATCAGTAGTAAGTTTAAACTCATCTTTTTTTTCAACATCAACAATAGTTGTGTTAAAAATCATTTCAATTTTATCCTTGGTCCACTCATAAATTTTTTCTAGAATTTTTACATTTCTATCTGTACCAAAATGACGAACCTTGGCATCAAGCAGATGAAGATCGTGTTTTAAAGCAAGAGTTTTTAAATTTGATGCAGTTGTTTCATAAAGTTTTGAATTTCCACCATCAAATTTGCAAAGAACAGAGTCAACATATTCCATTAGTTCAATTGACTCTTCTTTTCCAAGATAATCATGCATTTGTCCGCCAAAATTCGTAGTAATATTATATTTTCCATCAGATAAAGTACCTGCTCCACCATAACCATTCATAATATTGCAGGGTTTACAGCCAATACAACTTTCAACTTGTCCTGTTTTTATTGGACATTGTCTTTTATAGATTGTATTGCCCTTATCTATTACTAAAACTTTTAAATCTGAATTTAATTTTTTAAATTCGTAAGAGGCAAAGACGCCACTTGCACCTGAACCAACTATTATTACATCATATTTATTCAAACTATTTCTCCTCACTAAAAAAACTTATAAAATCATTGAATCTATTTGGAAATTCATCTGTGATTTCAAGTTTCTCACCACTAATTGGGTGAATAAATTTAAGTTTATAAGCGTGTAAAAGTTGCTTATTAATTTTGTAATTATTTTTTATTCCGTAGGTCTCATCACCTACTACTGGATGATTCACATAGGATAAATGTACTCTAATCTGATGAGTTCTACCAGTATGTAAAGTAACATCTAAAAGAGTAAATTTATCAAAATTTTTTAAAACATGAAAACTTGTAGAGGCCTTTTTAGAATTTTCCTCAATTACTTTCATTTTTATCCTATTATTTGGATCCCTACCAATTGGAGCCTCCACATGGAAGTCCTCATAAATATTGCCATGAACTATTGCCAAATAATGTTTTTCAATTTCATGATTTTTAAACATCTCAACAAGTTTATAGTAAGCCTTATCCTTTTTTGCAATAATCATAAGACCAGAAGTATCCTTATCAAGCCTATGAACAATACCTGGTCTATCTTCATCCACTGGATTAGATAGATTTTTAAATTTATAAAGAAGACCATTAACGAGAGTCCCACTTTTATTTCCTGCACCTGGATGAACTACTAGGTCCTGGGGCTTTGAAATTATAGCAAGATATTCATCTTCATAGACTACATTAAAATCAATTTTTTCAGGAAGAATTTTTTCTTCATCTTCAAAGGAGACTGTAATAGTATCTCCTTTTTTTAAACTATATCCTGCCTTTACGATTTTTCCATTTAATAAAATATTTCCTGATTCAATATGTTTTTTTATTTGCGATCTATTTATTTCTAGTTTTTGATCTAAAAATTTATCAAGTCTAGTATCAACATCAAGACTATTTACTAGGAAAGTATTGTTATACATATATCACCTTTTATTGTCGTGAAGAACTATTCCAATAGAAATTAAAATTGTTCCTATTACAATAAACATATCAGCAAAATTAAAAATTGCAAAATCATGACCAAAGAACTTCATACTTATAAAATCAACAACATAATGAAGTCTAATTCTATCTATGAAATTTCCAATTGTTCCGCCAATTAATAAACTGAAACTAACTAAATAAATAAAGGGAACCTTATTATAATTTTTAATTAAAAATATAATTAAGACTAATAAAACTATAACAGTTATAATTGCAAATAGATATCTAAATCCTTGTAAAATTCCAAAAGCTGCACCTCTATTTTCTATATAATAGAGCCTCAAAAAATTATCAATTAATACAATTGGATTTTCATTAGCAATATTCGTAACTACTAAATATTTTGTAAACTGATCTATAATTATTAAAATAATGCTAAAAATAGCAACAAACATAGTAACTCCTTATTTATTTAATCTCACTAGAATAACAAAATTGCCTTTTTTAGTGCTTCCATCTACATCGAAAATTCTAAATCTTCCATAATTTCTAAGGGAAACCAAATCTCCCCTTTCAAGCTCAAAATGTGACCTAGTTTCTTTGGCAAAATTTACTTTAACAAGTTCGCCATCTATCATCTTTTTAACCTTTGACCTAGAAAGATTAAAAACCTTAGAAATTAAATTGTCTAGTCTAAAAGATGAAACAATAATTTTTTTGTAGTCATATTCCTTCTTTGGCAAATCTGTTATTTTACCTTCACGACTAAGAATTATATTATATTTAGAAATTTTTGTGAGATTTATTTCTATAAAATTTGCAATTTCTCTTTTAACAAAAAAATAAGTGTATTTTTCTCCAATTAAAATATCACCTATTTTTTGTCTGTCTATACTTAAACCTAAAATAGATCCAAGTACATCGCCATGTTTAATTTTTTCATTTGATTCAAATTTAAATAAGACAATATCATCTGCATCATTTTCATATTTATAACTAGGAAAAATATATATGATTGAAGACTCACTGTCATCATATCCCCCATGAACTTCATAGGAAATATCATCTTTAAATCTATTTAAAATGGAAATAGATAAATTAATCTCATGAGGATTTAAAAAATCTGTTGACTGAGCAATATGGCTCTTTATTACAGATTCAATTTTGTCAATAACTTTCCTTATTGTCGTCCTTTCCTCAGGTCTAGTAATATGATTAATTAAATCTTTCCTGTTTAAATTTACCAAGGAAACATTCCATTGTTTTTAAGTTGCTCTTTTAATCCATCAATTTCTACATTGTTTGGCGCTAAAATAAAAATATCTTTGTTAACTTTTTGCATTTTTCCATCAAGTGCATAAAGAGCTCCACTTACAAAATCAAAAATTTGTCTCTTAACATCAACATCAAGTTGTTCAAAATTAAGAACGACAGCCTTGAAATCTCTTAAATCATCAACTATAAGTGGTGATTCATCATAAGAAAGTGGTTCGTGAACTGTAATTACCATATTACTAGCTGATACTCTTGGTTTAGCTTTAGTATGAGTAACAGTCTTTGGACTATAAGTAGGTTCTACAACCTCTGTTTCCTTTACATCATTTTCGAATTCATCATCGAAATCTTCATATTCATATTCATCTGCAAAACCAAAGATTTTCTTTAGTTTGTCCATAGTTTTTTCTGCCATAATATCCTCCTAATTATAATTTCTATTTCCAAATAATTTAGAACCAACTCTTATCATATTAGAGCCTTCTTCTATTGCCAATTTAAAATCATGGCTCATACCCATTGATAAATATTTCATCTCAACTCTTTCATAATTTTTGGATGCAATATTTTCAAACATAATATTCATCTTTTCAAATAATTTTCTTAGCAAAGTTTCATCAGGACTATTTGGAGCAATAGCCATTAGACCTTTTATATTAATATTTTCATAATCTAAAAGCTCATAAATAAAATCTTCAGTATCTTCATATTTTATTCCTGATTTAGTATCTTCATTTCCAATATTTATTTGAACAAGACAATTTACTTTAATATCATCATTAGATGCCCTTTTATTAATTTCCTTAGCTAATTTAATTCTATCTAGTGATTGAATTAATTCAACTTTGTCATAAATATATTTTACTTTATTAGTCTGTAAATTGCCAATTAAATGAAAATTTATTTTATTATTTTTTAGTTTTTCTTCAATTTCACTATCTTCAATTTTTGAAAGGAGTTCTTGAACCTTGTTTTCACCAAAATCTATAAGACCAAGTTTATTAAAATCCTTAATCATCTCTACCGGATGGGTCTTTGATACTGCTATAAGCTTAACATCTCTTTTAAAATTAGAATTACTCTTAGCAATTTCAATATCTTCATAAAGTCTATTTAAATTGTCTTCCAAGTTCAAAATATCACCTCAATTTAATACCCTAGACTCATCAACAGTTTTTGGATTTATTACTATTGCGTCATTTACTGTAACTGTCCTATAACTTTTATCACCAATGCTAATAACTGATTGTTTATTTCCCTTATTTATAAATACATTGTCATTTGATTGATTGATAATTTCTACAGGAACAAATTTAACCAAGCCTTTAATTTCTTGAACATAAACTCCAACTATGTTATCTCTTTCTATGAGAGTTGATTTTGGAATTTCAAATCCCTTAGTTTTATTTACTATAATTTTACCATCATGAATTCTATTAGAATACATATTTTCAAAATATCTATCTAAACTCACAATAATAACTGCATGATTATTATCTTTATTAATTTTTTCAACTACGCCATAAATATCTTCGATTTCTGGAATTTGAATTTTAACAGAATCTCCAATATTGTAGTTTGAAATTTGTGAAACATTATTTATAGTGCAAGCAAGCTTCCAATTTAAATTATTAACTATTTTAAAAAGTGGATCGCCATTTTTTACCTTAGTTTCCATTTCCAAACTTTTAAAATTGTAATTTTTATTTAAGTATTTATAAGTAAACTTGTCTAAGTCATCTATTTTAAAATAATCTTCATTGCCATCAATTTTATAAGTTACTATACCACTAAATTCTGCAAGATATGAAAAATTATATTTTGAAATTTTTTCTTCTAAGTCTTTTTCTTTAAGGATAAGAGCATCTTCTGATAATTCAAGATATTCTTTTAGCTCTGCTTCATTTATGTTTTCCCTTGAAGCTTCATCAGAGGAATTTATGTCAAAATACACTCCAGGATAATTTTTATTTTTAATTTGTTCTTGAAGGTTTTTAGTAAAGCTTAAAACATTTTCTTTCTCAGCAGGTTCTATACCTTTTTTTATTTTTATAGCTGCCTTGACTTTATTAAGTTCATCTTTTAAAGAAGACACATCTTCCATTAAATTTAAATTAGCAACTTCAAATCCAGCTGGAACTTTTTGCCCCTCACTGGCATGAAATACTACAACTCCATCTCCTTTAGAGAAATAAGCCTTCTCATCAAAGAGATTATAAATCTTTGTGTCTATGTCTTTTTCAAAAGTGGTTAAAGTTGGAAAAATTGTTTTATAATTATTTACTCTATTTCCTCTTATTAATTTTGCAAAAAACATAATTAAAAATATAAAAATTAAAAGAGCAATAATCCTTCTCTTAAAAAATTTATCTTTTTTAAAAATATTGTTCAAAAAACCACCTATTCATCAAATAATTATATCACAAACTCCTGCAATATGTTATTATTCGAAGAAGATTTGCTCTATTTCATCTTTATTTTTTCTAGTCATTAAATCATACACAGCTTTATTAGGATCATAACCCTCATATAAAACTTGATAAAGTGCATTTGTTATTGGCATTTCAATATTTTTTAGTTTAGAAAGTTTGTATGAAGATTTAACAGTTTTTACACCTTCAACTACTTGACCTACTTCTTTGCAGGCTTCTTCCATTGATTTACCTTCTCCAATTAAAATACCCGCTCTTCTATTTCTTGAGTGCATACTTGTACAAGTAACTATTAAGTCGCCAATTCCTGAAAGTCCGTTAAAAGTGTGAGGATTAGCTCCAAGTGCAATGCCGAGTTTACTCATTTCATAAATTCCACGAGTCATAAGTGCTGCTTTTGAGTTATCTCCATAGCCAAGGCCATCATTCATTCCAGCAGCAAGAGCAATAATATTTTTTAAAGCTCCACCCATTTCTACACCTATTAAGTCTGGATTAGTGTAAATTCTAAAAATTGAAGTTGAAAATTCATGTTGAATTTTTTCTGCAGCTTTCATATCTAAGGAAGACGCAACAACTGTAGTTGGGATGTCACAACCAACTTCTTCAGCATGAGATGGTCCAGAAAGTGCCACAAAAGGATTGTCCTTTAAAATTTCTGATGAAATTTCAGAAATCCTATCTAAAGTTTCAACTTCAATACCCTTTGATAGGTTAACTATTATTGTATCTTTTGAAATCTTATCTTTAATTTTTTCTAGAATTCCTCTTGTGCTAGATGTTGGCACTGCAATTACAAATACATCAATATCTTTTAAGACACTATCTAAATCATCAGTGAGATTTATTTCTTTTTCGAATTTTGCTCCTGGAAGATATTTTGTATTTTCTTTATTCTTATTTATATCATCAATTACAGCCTTATTTCTAATGTAGAAATTTACCTTATGCCCTTTATTTGACAGAAGCCTAGCAATGGCAGTACCCCAGCTACCACCACCGCATAGTGTAATATTCATTTCTTACCTCCTACTTTATTTTCATTTCCAGCCATTATTCTCTTTATATTATCTTTATGCCTTATAATTCCTATTAAGGCAATAAGGTTAACTAAAATTATATTATAAGTAGTTAGCTCTGACATAAAAGTGTAGACAAAAATAATTGAAATAAAAAATAAAATTGAACCAACAGAAACCATTTTTGTGATAACAGTTCCTAGCACCCATACAATATAGCATATTAAAGTAAGGGGAAAATTAAATAGTGCTAAGGCACCTAAAGTTGTTGCAACTCCCTTTCCACCTCTAAAATTCATGTAAAAAGGAAAATCATGACCAATTATAGCTCCAAGTATTCCCAATGGAATTAAATTTTTCCCAAAAAACCTTCCTATAATGAAAGTGACAGCTACTCCCTTTAAAAAATCAATTATAAAGGTAATAACTCCAGCCTTTTTCCCAAGAACTCTCATTGCATTTGTTGTGCCAGCATTGCCTGATCCATATTTTCTAATATCTTTATCTAAAAATAATTTTCCAATTATATAAGAACCAGAAATAGTCCCAATAATATAAGATATTACTAATACTAAGATATATTTCATCTTTTAGGACCCTTATCAGCTCTTGGACTAACTCTATTTTTAAGTTCTAAAATTATTGGAGTTCCATCAAAGGAATAAGTATCCCTAATTTGATTCTCAATATATCTAAGATATGAAAAATGAAATAATTCTTTATCATTTACTGACAAGAGAAATTTAGGTGGTCTAACACTTACTTGAGAACCATAATATAATTTTCCTCTCTTACCCTTGTCTGATGGCGGTTGATTCATTAAAACTGCTCTATTTAAAATATCATTTAATACGCCAGTTTGAATTCTGTGATTGTAATTATTATTTACAACTTCTATTAAATCCAAAAACTCATTTACTCTTTGACCAGTTTTTGCAGAAATAAAAATTATTGGAGCATATAAAACGAAAGGAAGCTCATTTCTTATTTCCTTCTCAAAATTTTTCATTGTCTTTGTATCTTTTTCAAGAGCATCCCATTTATTTACAGCAATAATTATAGCCTTGTTATTGTCATGAGCATAACCAACAATTTTAGAATCTTGTTCAGTTACTCCTTCAAGCGCATCAATCATTAATACACATACATTTGATCTTTCAATTGCTGTAAGAGTTCTTATTACAGAATATCTTTCAACGCCTGGAATAATTTTTTTCTTTTTCCTTAAACCAGCAGTATCTACAAAAATATATTCATTATCTTTATATTTTATTAAAGAGTCAATTGAATCTCTAGTAGTACCGGGGATATTAGTAACAATAGATCTATTTTCTCCAGTTAAATAATTAAGTAGAGAAGATTTTCCAACATTAGGCTTACCAATTAAAGTAACTCTAATTTGATCATCATCTTCTATTTCATCAACTGGACTTAAATCACTTACAACTTCGTCAAGTAAATCTCCTACACCAGTACCTTGTTCAGCACTTATTCCAATAGGTTCGCCTAAACCCAATTCATAAAAATCAAAAATATTATTCTTTGTTACTTTTGAATCGTATTTATTTACTGCTAAGACAACCTTAGTTTTAGTTTTTCTTAAAAATTGAGAAATTTCTACATCTGTTGGATTTAATCCTTCAGCACCATCTACTAAAAATATTACAACATCAGATGTTTCTAATGCCATGTCGATTTGTGCCTTAATGCTAGACATAAAAATATCTTCGTCTTTTAAATCAAGTCCACCTGTATCTACTAATAAAAATTTATAATTAAGCCAAGATGCAGGTTGATAAATTCTATCTCTAGTTACACCTGGAGTATCTTCAGTTATTGAAACTTTTCTTCCTACAATTTTATTAAATAAAGTAGATTTGCCTACATTTGGTCTGCCAATTATTGAAACTATGGGCATTTCCATATAATCACCCCTATCTTATTAATTATAACAAATTAAATTATTAGATTCAATTTACTATTTACAATTGAGAATAAAAAAACTCCATAGTATAATTAGCTTGGTGATAAAATGGCTAAAGTTTTAAATAATATAAAAGATGCCAAAGATTTAATGAATCTATCATTATTTACAGGGGCATTATTAATTCAAAATGGAGCTGAATCTTATAGAGCTGAAGACACTATTGAAAGAATTTGTAAATCTGTTTCAAATATTTCTAATGTGGCTGCCTATGCTCTACCTTCTGCAATATTTATTTCAATGGAATTTGAAGGGGAAACTCTTAGTAATTTTAGAAAAATAACAATTTCAGATACAAATTTATATAAAATCGACTGCGTAAATTCTTTTTCAAGAGAATTTGTCTCAAGAGATCTTTCAATAAAAGAAGCTTATGATAAACTTTTTGAAATTGATGGAACAGAAGAAAGCCCAAAGAAAGTTTATTTTTCAGGAGGGATTGCCTCTTCCTTTTTTACAGTTTTATTTGGCGGAGACTTAAAGGACTTCGCCGCAAGTTTTATTATTGGAATTTTAATTCCCATAGTTCTTGAAAAACTAAGCTATTTTAAACTTTCTTTTTTTATAAATAATATTATTTGTGCCTTTATTACATCAGTTCTAGCAATTATTTGCGTTCATTTTGGCTTCGGATCAAACATTGACAACATAATTATTGGAGTTATCATGCTACTAGTTCCTGGTGTTGCTATTACAAACTCTGTAAGAGATATTATGAGTGGAGAATTTATTACGGGAGCAATTACTATGATTAAGGCCTTCTTTATTGCCCTAGCCATTGCATTTGGTGTTGGTGTAGGATTAAAATTTATGAGGTTTATATTATGAAGATTTTTCAACAATTTTTCTTATCGACCTTTGCAACTTATGGCTTTACAGTTTTTTTTAAACTTCCAAAAAATGTAAGATTTATAACATCATGTCTAAGTGGTTTTATATGGATAATATATGAAATTTTCTATGATTTTAGCCATAACTATATGATTTCTTACTTAGTATCATCTTTTTTAATTGGTATTTTTTCTGAAAGTTTTGCTATTAAATTTAAAAAACCAGCCACTGTTTTTACACTGCCCTGTCTAGTGCCACTTGTTCCAGGAGCAGGAATGTATTATATAATGTATTATTTCATTGAATCAAATTATGTTATTATGCGTGAGCAAGTCATTAAAACTACTTTAACAACATCGGCACTTGCCTTAGGCATAGTTTTATCTCAGGGCTTAGTTAGGATAATAAAAGAATCTATAAGAAATATTAAGGCAAATAAAAAAGGTAATGGATAATTTTTCCATTACCTTAATTTTTTAAATTTTAAAATAAACTTTGAATTATTTTACTTCCCGCAATAATTGTTCCAATAGATGAACCAATATTTGCCAGTATTACAACTAGAAGAGCCTTCAAAAATTTATTGTGAATCCAAGATTTTATATTAAAAATATCATCTGGTATATTATTTACATCTTCAACTGTAGGTTTTTTTAAACTTGCTTCTACAAGACCTGCAAACCAACCACAAGCTAGCATCGGATTTATTGATGTAAAAGGAGCAGCAACAAAGGCTGTCAAAATACTTAATGGGTGAGGAAGACATAGGGCTGTAAAAAGAGCTGCAAGAACTGAATTAAATAAAAACCATGATTTTATTTGATCCATTCCTGTATTCATACTTTGTTTAAAGCCAAATCCTATTAAAATTAGAATTAAAATTGGAATTAACCAAGGAACTACTTTACCAGCAAATGATTTTGGAGGAATTTTATTTAATTCGTCAATATTTTGCTCTTTAAAAACTTCTTCTTCAACTCCTGGAGTATGTGCTGCACCAAGAATTGCAACAACTTTTTTCCCTGGAGCGTTTTTTATATTATAAGCTAGATATTTATCTCTTTCGTGTAATAGAGTTGCCGCTATTTGAGGATAATCCTTACCCATATCTTCAATTGCAAGCTCAAGATTGTCTCTTTCAATTAGTTTTTGTAAGTCTTCTTCTGAAACATCTTCATCATCATCCATGGCCATTAAAGAGAAAAATAATTTAATTTTTTCAAAAAATCCCATTTTTCTCCAGATTCTCATAAATGTTGTTTGGATGCTTCTATCTGCTAGCACTAAATTAATTCCCAATTCTTCAGAAGCTTTCATGCCTTCAATCATTTCTTGACCAGGTTTTGTCTTTAATTTCTTAGCGATGTTTTTTTGATAAGATGAAAGAATTAAATTTGCTATTAAAAGTGTTACCTTTTTTTGTTTTATAATGTCAATAATATTTGTCTTCTTCCAAGCATCAGGGTTTTTTAAATTTTTATACCTTTGCTCATCAAGTTCAATGCAAATTGAATCAGGCTTTTCCTCTTCAATAGTTTCTCTAACTAATTTGGCACTTTCTTGAGATACATGAGCCGTAGGAATTAAAATTATTTCCTTGCCCTGATAATCTAATCTAATTAATTTATCCTTCATTTCTCTCCTATTATAAGATTTATTCTTTCTCTTCTGTCAAAGTATAAGCATCTCCACTTATTCTATTGTAGTAAGTTACAGTTGTTTTATTCTTTTCATTTTCTTCGCTCATAATGGTATCATCTAAAATGTTGAGTTTATTCACACCATTTTCTGATATTATTTTAAAATTCCCTAAATAATTAACAGATGAATTTAAAATATCAATGCAAAGAGCATTTAGCACTTTAAAATTATTATCTTCTTTCTTTTCACTAGGCTTAAGGCCATCTAAAGTACTAGATTTATCTGATCTAAGTATTTTAATATTTTCCTTATCGCCATAGATATTTTCATAAATAGAAAAGAAATCTTCCTCTTCTTTTAAAATATTTTCCTTTTCTTCCTTTAGCTTTGAAATTTTAGAAGTATCATTTAACAAAATGGATTTTAACATATAATTATCTCCATTTATTAAATAATCAATTATTCCAAGGTTTTCATAGGCCTTTAAATTGTGTTTGCTAATATTTCTATTTAAATCAAAATTATAGTAGGAATTTAAGACAAATTGAATCATAATTAAATTTGATTTAACATCATCTTCCGTTAAATTTTCTTCAATAAAATTTCCCTTTAAGGGTTTATAATTATTAATTTTTCTATTGTCGGTATTATAAAATTCATTAAAGTTGTTTTTTCGAAAAGCTATTAAAGATTCAAGAATTTCCTTATTCATACTGTCAATTTCTGAAGTCTTCTCTTTAATTATGTGAAACTTATTTATTTCGCTATTTATTACATCTAACTTTGACTTCTTGCTATTATTTTCCTGACTTAAAGTTTTTAATTTTTCTTCAGCTTTATTTTTTTTCTCTAAAAGTGATGCATTTTCTCTTGATAAATTAAAGTATGATGACCCAATCTTTTTTAAATTGGAAAAACCAAAAAAGGAAAATAGTACACTTAGAACAATAAAGATAAAAGACAATATTATTTTTTTATTTTTGTTCATCTTTATCACTCTTTTCCAAAGCTTTTAAAATGCCTAGATTTTTATAGTATGATGTTATTTTATCTTCAATAAAATTATTCAAATAAACTAGATTTTCAGAATTTAAATTACCTGTTTTATAGCCTTTTCTCTCTATTTCCTTATAAATAAACATAAGATTATTTAAATCTGCATAAATTTCTGATAGAGATGATTTTTCATTATTTATATAAGAATAAATATTTGAAGTGTAAATTGAAGCATAAAAAACCAAGGCATTAAGTTCCTTAGAATTCTTATTTAATGTCAAAATTGTTTTGGCAAATCCATCAGATTCTTCAACAAAAGATTTAATATTTAACTCATTATAAATATTTTTGTGCTTATCTAAATTAGACTCACCATAAAGTTCTAAAAAATCATTAACTGATTTTTCATATCCTTCTTTTTCATAAATATTAGACTCAAAGTAAGCACTATAGGCTTTTAATCTCTCTTTAACTTCTGATATTATGGCTTTATTTTTATTTAAATAATCTTCTCTCAATTTTTTTATTTCATCAGATTTATTTGATTCAAATTGATAGCCAAATTTTTCATAAAATTCTTGAGATTTTAAATTAAATTCAATTTCTAGGGCATCAATATCTTCTGTGATGCCCTTTGTTTTATTATCAATGGAATTTACTTCTTCCCTAATTTTTTTATTTTCAGCTATTAACTCTGATGAATATTTTTTATTTGCAATAGAATAAAGAAAAAAAATTAAAGATAAAATAAAAACAATGAAAGAAAAAATATAAAATACTTTATACCAGTTTTTATTATGCATTTCTCACCTACATTTTTTCAAGAAAAATAGCACCCTTATTTGTATTATTAAACTTGTTATCAATATTTTTTAAAATAAAATAGGAAATAAGTAGGGAGAATATTCCCATAATAAGTGATTTTAATTCTATATTTCCCATAGAAGTATGACTCATAACAATATATGAAATTGTAATTGTAGCCATAAATAAAATCAAAGGAAGACCGTAAACTAAGAATTTATAAGATAAAACAGACATATCCCTTGTCTTTATTTTTACACGATCTCCAACATTGGCTGAGACTGAATTTGGAAACTCAAAAAGTTCACTTTCAGATTCAGCACATTTTGCACTACAAGATTCACAACTTTCTCCGCAAGCACTTTCCCTTGTAAATTCAACAAAAATTTTATTATTATTTTTTGCTCTAACAATTCCAATGCTTTCCATAATATCACCTTAATCTTCTTTATAATTATTTTTCTTCTTTTTCTTCTTTTTCTAAAACTCTTATATGAACTTCTTCTAGTTGTTTTTCTGAAAGTCTTGTTGGTGCACCAGTTAATAGACAAGTTGCAGCTTGAGTCTTTGGAAAAGCAATTACATCTCTAATGCTCTTAGCATCTGTAAATAGCATTACAAGTCTATCTAAGCCATAAGCAAGTCCTCCGTGTGGTGGTGCTCCGTATTTAAAGGCTTCTAATAGGAATCCGAATTTTTCTTTAGCTTCTTCTTCTGAAAGTCCCAAAGCTTCAAACATTTTTTCTTGGATTTCCGGATCATTAATTCTAATACTTCCTCCACCCATTTCATCTCCATTTATTACAATGTCGTAAGCCTTTGCTCTCGCATTTTCCTTATCGGTAGTAAGTTTATCAACATCTTCGTCTAATGGACTTGTGAAAGGATGGTGCATTGCAACATGTCTTTCTTCTTCTTCGTCATATTCAAATAGAGGGAATTCTGTTATCCATAAAAGCTTATAATCATTAGGATCAATTAAATCCATATCTCTTGCAATTTTATTACGAAGATTTCCAAGTCCGCTGTAAACAACAGAGTTTTTATCAGCTAAAATTAAAATTAAGTCTCCTTTTTTGGAATCAAATGCTTTAATAATTTCATCCATTTTTTCTTCAGATAAGAATTTTGCAATTGGAGAATCTATCTCTTCATCAACTCTAATCCAAGATAGACCCATTGCCTTAAAATCTTTGACAAAGGATTCTAACTTTTTAACTTGTTTCTTTGAATAAAATTCACTTCCACCATCAACTTTAATTCCTCTGACACTTTTGCCTTTTTCTGTGTTTGATTCAAATACTTTAAATCCACAGTCCTTAACAATGCTAGAAATGTCATGAAGCTCCATTCCAAATCTTAAATCCGGTTTGTCAACTCCAAATCTATCCATGGCTTCAGAATATTTCATTCTCTTTATTGGAAGTTCAATATCTTTATTTAAAATTTCTTTAAATAATCTTTGTAAAAATCTTTCATTTATTTCCATTACATCTTCTTCAGTTACAAAGCTAAGTTCCATGTCAATTTGCGTAAACTCAGGTTGTCTATTTGCCCTTAAATCTTCGTCTCTAAAGCATTTTGTAATTTGGATATATCTATCTAGTCCTGCAACCATTAAAAGTTGTTTCATTAGTTGTGGAGATTGAGGAAGGGCATAAAACTCGCCAGGATTAACTCTACTTGGAACTAAATAGTCTCTTGCTCCTTCAGGAGTTGGCTTAGTTAACATTGGTGTTTCAACTTCAATAAATCCATTTTCATAGAAAAAGTCACGAGTAATTTTGTAAATCTTAGAACGGATCATGAGATTTTTTTGCATACTTGGTTTTCTAAGATCTAAAGTTCTGTATTTTAATCTCATATTTTCAGAAACATTGTCATTATCCTTTACATAAATTGGTGGAACTTCAGATTCACTTAAAATTTTAAGTTCGCTGGCAAGAACTTCAACTCGTCCTGTTTCAAGTTCTTCATTTATTGAAGATCTCATTCTAACTTTTCCCTTTACAGCAATTACAAATTCCCCACGAAGATGTGATGCCTTTTCCAAAAGTTCGTCAGATGATGTATCATCAAATACAATTTGTGCTATTCCGCTTCTATCTCTAAGGTCAACGAAAATTATTGAGCCAAGGGATCTTTGTTTTGCAACCCAGCCCATTAAGGTAACTTCTTTTGAAATCATTTCTTCTGAAATCTCATTACAATAGTTAGTTCTCTTGAGATTTCCCATTTTTTCAGCCATATTTCCTCCTAAAAATTAAACTCCAAGCCTCAAATGGTTTGGAGCTTATTCGTTAAAATATAAATAAACGATTAGCAATTTATATTATTTATTTCCATAAAATTCTATTATAATTATAAAACAAGGTATCTTAAAATTCAACTTTAACAGATTCTACTGTCTATTCTGTGAGAGAATCCCTCGATATCTTTAACTTTATTTTCTCTCAAAAGTTTTTCTTTTACAAATTTTGCACCCTTATCCATTCCTTGGCAGCCTGCAAGTAAAAGAACATCTTCACCGTTTAATAAATCAATGGACTTATTTACAGCTTCTTCTAAAGTGTCATAAATTTTACAATCAATATTATTTTCCTTTAAAATATTCTTATAAATATTTAATTCATCTTCTGTGACTTTATCTTTTTCCATAACAATATCCTTGGACAATGTTGCAGACAAAGTCTTGGGTTTTAAAATTTTTATCCATTTAACTAATCTTTCTGTAATTTCTCTATTGACTTCCACTCCCCTATGTCCTCTTATGGCATATAAGATATTCAAATCCTTATAATCCATCATTTTAAGAGTTTCCATTGTTGCGTCTATATTTTTTTCATTAGCAAAATGATCGTCTAAAATTTTAAAATCTTCATCAAAGATAAGTTCGAATCTCCTTTCAACACCCTTGAAATTTTTTAAAGCTTTTGTAATTATGTCTTTTTTTATATCTAGACATAGCGCCACAATAATAGCAACTACAGAATTCATAACTGAAGAATAACCAACGGATCCAAGTTCAACTTTAAAGCATGATTTCTTTATTGTAAAATCTTTAAATTTTACATCTCTATTTATGTTAAATAAAAATTTTCCCTTACCAGTAGATAAATCTAAATCAGAAATTCCAAAATCTGCCCCATCATTTTCAAGAGAAAAAGATAAAACTTTGGCCTTAGTTTTTTCTTTTAAAGAATAAATCATTTCATCATCAGCATTTAAAATAGCTAAAGCATCTTTTTTAGCATGTCTAATGAGTCTTGATTTATAGTGAAAATATTTTTCAAAGCTTCCATGTTGATCAATGTGCTCTCTGCCAAGATTATTAAAGGTTACTATATCAAAATCAATATTTTTATCTCTAAATAGTTCTTGTGCTGAAGATGATACTTCCATAGTAACGTCAGTTATATTTTTATCAAGCATATCTCTAAAATATGATTGAAGAGTGAGTGACTCTGGTGTTGTAAGTATTGATGGAATTTTTACATCTTTATATCTAGTGAGGACTGTACCTATCATTCCAGTTTCTCTTTTGTCTTCTTTTAAAATTGAATCTACCATAAAGGCAGTTGTTGTTTTTCCATTCGTAGCTGTAATTCCAATTACATTCATATCTTTTGAAGGATTTTTATAAAAATTTGTAGCCATATCTGCAAGTGCAATTCTAGAATTTTTAACTTTTATTTGTTTGATATCAACATCCACAAAATCTTCAACAATTGCAATATCTGCTCCAAGCTCACTTGCTTTTTTTATAAACTTATGACCATCTGTTACATATCCTTTTATTGCAACAAAAATAGCACCTTCTGCTACATCGTCGGTGTGGAAGGCGATTCTATTAATTTCTTTGTTTTCATCAATTTTAAAATTTGTTTGGATAATATTTATATTTTTTAAAATTTCACTTAATTTCAAAATTATCTCCTCTTTATAAAATCTTCAAGATTTTTAGAATTTAAATTTCTCTTAAATTTTCCCTGGAAATCTAAAATTTTTGTACTTGCTCCAAGTCCAAATCCAATAATATTTTCAAGCTCTTCCATCATTACGATATTATAAATTGAAGAAGATCCTTTTTTTGCATAGCCAATATTTTCTGAACTAATTACTGATTTTTTCTGTCTATAAAGATAATATGGTTCATAAGTTGAAGCTAGCATTAAACTTTTTGATTCTTCAATTAGACTATTATAATCTTCTTCATTAAAATATGAATTTTCAAAAAGTTTAGAACCATTTTTTAGTGCCAAGGTGTGTAGTGTAATATTTTCTGGTGAATATTCAATAGCTTTTTTTATTGAATTTAAAATACTTTCTTTACTTTCACCAGGAAGACCCATTATTAAATCCATGTTTATTACATCAAAACCAAGCTCTCTCGCTTTATAAAACCAATAACTAAAATCTTTATTAGACACTCTATTTAATTTACCTATGACTTCTTCGTTAAAGCTTTGTGGATTTAAACTAATTCGATTTACTCCCTTTGACTTTAATATTTCTAAGATTCCTATACTAAGACTATCTATTCTTCCACATTCAACAGTAAATTCTTGTGTTCTTCCAAACTTTTCTAAGACTGCATCAATAATTTTCTCTAAATTTTCCTTTCCTATTGCTGTTGGAGTTCCACCGCCAATATAAATAGAATTTGGAAAACCTGAAAAATCTAACTTGTAATTTTTTATATCATAAATTAAATTTTTAGTATAAATGTCCATTTTTTCTTTATTTTTAATAGTAGTATCAAAGGAACAATAAAGACATCTGCTTGGACAAAATGGAATATGAACATAGACATTGTAATTATTTAAATTTGAATTTTCACGAATTATTTCTTGATTTTTATAAATTCTATATAAAAAATCTCCTTCATCTTGATTTATTCTATATTTATCAAATAATATTCTTAATGAATCTTCATAAGTATTGCTTGAAAAGATTTTTGAAAGTAATTTTAAGGGTCTTACTCCAGTTAAAATACCAAAACTCCAATCAAAATTTTTGTAATTTGAAAATAAATCAAATAAATATCTCTTTATTATAAAGTGAGGCTTGTCATTTTTTATATCTAGCTTTGCACTCTTATTTATTTCGCTTCCAAAAATCTCAATAAAAATATAATCATCGAAATCTCTAATTTTTAAGTTAAAATCTAAATTTTTATAATCCTTTGGGAGTTTCATCCTAAAGAATTCAAAAATTGATTTTTTTAAACCTTCACTTTCATTTTCTATTACAATCATAGTCTTCTTAAATAAGGATTTGTCATCTTTTCATAGCTCATTTGTGATTCTGGACCATGACCAGATAGTACATAGATATCATCATCTAATTCCTTTAATTTTTTGAGAGATTCCATCATAAGACTATTATCTGATTCAGGAAAGTCAGTTCTTCCAATGGAGCCATTAAATAAAGTATCTCCTGCAAATAAATTATTTTTGAAAAGATAACAAACTGATCCAATAGTGTGCCCTGGACTTGCAATTACTTTAATTTTATCATCTGAAAAAAGAATTTCATCTCCATCATTTACAAAAACATCAACATTTGCGGCTTCAATTTGAAGACCAAAGGCAGACTCTCTAACTTCTTTTGGATTTTCCAAAAAGTTTCTGTCATTTTTATTAAGATATATTGGAGTTTTAAATCTTTTCTTTAAAGTAGCAACTGCTCCAACATGATCAAAATGACCATGAGTTAAAAGAATATACTTTATATTTAAATCATTTTTTTCAATTGCTTCTATAATATTTTCACTTGAAGCACCGGGGTCAACTATAAAAGCATCTTTATTCTCATCAAATAGAATAAAACAATTTTCTTGTAGTTCTCCAACAACTAATTTTATAATTTTATATTCCATAATTCACCTAAAATTCCTTATTTGAATCCAATAAAATTGTGACAGGTCCATCATTAATAAGCTCAACATCCATATCAGCACCATACTCCCCATGAGAAACTTTTACATTTAATTTTTCAAGTTCATCAATAAATTTTTCATATAAAATAATTCCTTCATCGAATTTTGCTGAACGAACATAAGAAGGTCTGTTGCCCTTTCTTGCATCTCCATATAGAGTAAATTGACTTACAAGAAGAATTTCTAATCCGTAATCAAGAAGGGATTTATTCATGACACCATCTTCGTCATCAAAAATTCTAAGCTTTGTAACTTTTTTTAGAATATAATCTAAATCTTTTTCATCATCATCAACTTCAACTCCAAGGAGCACCATTAGTCCCTTATCTATTTTTGAAATAACTTTCCCATCAACAGACACACTGGACCTTTTTACTCTTTGAACTACTGCTCGCATTATATCACGCCTTTACTCTATATACCTCGAGAACATTATTTATTCTCTTTAATTTTTCAATTAGTCTTTCTAGTTCATCACTATTAGTGATTTCAACAGTGATGTCTATTACTGCATCTCCATTTTTTATTACTTTGGCATTTAAATAGGAAATACTTAACCTAGAATCATTTACTCTATTGGCAATATCACCAATAACATTTGGTTTATCAAAGGCTCTTATTTCAATTGATGCGCTATAACTAGTTGCATTACTGCTTTGCCATTTTACCTCAACTAGTCTTGAAGGATCCACATTATTTTGCATATTTTTACAATCTTTTCTGTGAACTGATATACCTCTTCCTATAGTGATATATCCCACAATATCATCACCTGGAACTGGTGTACAGCATTTTGCAATCCTTACATTAACGCCATCAACACCTTTAACTTCTATACCCTGATTATTGTATCTTTTTCGCGATTGAACAATTTCTTCTACATCTTTTTCATCTTTTTTATAAAATTTATTATAAATATCTTCTAATTTTGCTGTAACTTGTGCCGTTGTTATAGTTCCAAAACCAACTGCAGCATACATTTCGTCTAAGTTAAGCATATTTAATTTATGTCTAACTTCTTCAAGCCAGTCATCTCGCAAAATTTTATGAACTTGATACCCTTGTTTTCTTACTTCTTTTTCAATTGCATCTCTTCCTCTCTCAATGTTCTTTTCTTTGTCTTTAATTTTAAAATATTGAGAGATTTTTTTGCGGGCTTGAGGACTTTTTACAATTTTTAGCCAATCAAGAGATGGACTAGTATTAGGATTTGTTATTACATCTACTATGTTTCCACTTTGAAGTGTATAATTTAATGGCACAATTCTACCATTTACCTTCGCACCAACACAAGTATTTCCAACTTGAGAGTGAATTCTATAGGCAAAGTCAATTGGAGTTGATCCTTCAGGTAGATTTATAACATCTCCTCTTGGTGTAAATACAAAAACTTCATCGGCAAAGAAATCAATTTTTAAGGTGTCCATAAAATCTCCAGGATCATTTAAATCTTTTTGCCATTCTAAAAGTTGTCTAAGCCAAGTTAAATTTTCATCAAAAGCCGTTTCCTTTGAAACGCCAGCTTTATATTTCCAATGAGCTGCGATACCATATTCAGCAGTTTGATGCATCTCATAAGTTCTAATTTGAACTTCAAAAGTTTCACCATTATTATCAATTACAGTTGTGTGAAGCGATTGGTACTTATTAGGCTTAGGCATGGCAATGTAATCTTTAAATCTACCTGGAATAGGTTTAAAAAGTGTATGGACAACACCAAGTGCCCCATAACAATCTTTTACTGAATGAGTTAAGATTCTAACTGCAGAAAGGTCATAGATTTCATCAAAAACCTTGCCCTTTTTTTTCATTTTTTTATAAATGGAATAAAAATTCTTTGGTCTTCCCTTTATTTCACACTCAATTCCAACTTTTTTTAAGTTTTCTTCAAGCTCAGCAATGATATGGTTAATGAGATCTTCTCTTTCATTTCTTCTCTTATTTACCATTTCTACAAGTTCATAATAACCTTCTTCATCTAGGTATCTAAGAGATAAATCTTCAAGCTCCCACTTGATTCTACTCATACCAAGTCTATCAGCAATTGGAGCATAAATTTCAACAGTTTCTGTTGCTTTTTCGATTTTTTTAGCATCAGTCATGTATTCAAGAGTTCTCATATTATGAAGTCTATCAGCAAGTTTAACAATTATAACTCTTATATCCTTTGCCATAGCAAGAACCATTTTTCTAATATTTTCAGCTTGCTTTTCTTCTTTATTTTTATAATTTAATTTTTTTAATTTAGTAACTCCATCAACTAAATCAGCAATTTCTTGACCAAATTCATTTTTAATATCCTCTAAAGTTACATCAGTATCTTCAACAACATCGTGAAGAAGACCAGCAACAATAGTAGCAGTATCCATATTCATATCAGCCAGTATTAAACTTACATTTAGTGGATGAATTATATAATCTTCTCCAGAATTTCTCTTTTGTCCTTTATGGTGTTCTTCAGCCAATTTATATGCTCGATTTATCATATCAAAATCTGCATTTTCATTATAGGATTTTACTTTTTTAATTAAATCATCTATTAACATCTTTATCACCCGTAATTCTATAATTTTTAATTTTTAATTGAATTGATATATTTCCATTGAATTTATTTAACTCTAAATTAAAAATTATATCTATAAAAATATTTGATGGTCTACCTTGAAGTAGCGCCATTATTTCTTCCCTTTCATAATATTTTGCAAGATTATTTAAAAATATTTCTGAATCCTCAAATAAAGTTGCTGTGTAACTTATATTATCTTGAGATAAAGTCATTTTTAAAAAATTTTTATTTTTCCCCAAGATATTTAATGAATTTATTTTTAAATTTTTAGACCCAAACTTTGGAGCAGAGTTTCCATTGCCAAAGGGTGCAAGATTTTCAATTTCTTTTAATAAATTCATGCTAATGTATTTTAATTTTAAATTTCCATCTATATAAATTTTTCTAATTAAATCTTCTTGTGTCAAATTTTCCTTTTCATCAACATCTTTAATAAAATCTTCTAAATTTTCAAGAGGAAGTGCAAGTCCACAAGCCATTTTGTGACCGCCAAAAGAAGTTAAATATTCTTTAGACTTAGAAAACTCTTTAAACATATTATATTCTTCAATACTTCTACCGGAGCCTTTAATTAAATCTTTAGAATCACTTAATACTAGTGTTGGTCTATAATATTTTTCTTTAATCTTTCCTGCAACTATGCCAAGAATAGATTCATTAAGCCCTTCTTCATAAATTATTAGAACCTTGTGTTTATTTAAAAGATTTTCGCTATTAATTTTCTTATCTATGACATTAAAAGCCTTTATTGTTAATTCTTGTCTTTCATAATTTAGCTCTCTTAATTTTTTAGCTTTTTCAAGTGCCACATTATAATCTTTTTCCAGCAAAAGATCTAAGGCATACTTAGCTGATTCAAGCCTACCACTAGAATTTATTGTAGGTCCTATAATAAATCCAAGATGATATACATCTATATCATTTTTCTTTATATCTGAAGCTTCTATAAGTGCATTTAGTCCAAGGTGTTTAGTTTCTCTTAAATATTTTAAGCCCTTGGAGACTATTATTCTATTTTCATTTATAAGTGGCATTACATCACAGACAGTGGCAAGAGCAGCAAAGGGCAAAAAGTTTTCGTAAAATTCTTCTTTATCAACGCCCTTAATTAAATATAAATACTCAATTAATTTGAAGGCAACTACTGCTCCACAAATTTCAACAAAGGGATAAGAACAAGAATTTTGTTTTGGATCAATAACAGCATTGGCATCTGGTATTAGCTCTTTTTCTATGCTATTTTCAACTATCTTAGGTACTTCGTGATGATCAGTTATAACAATATCTATTCCCTTTGACTTTGCATAAAGAACAGTATCTCTTGCAGCTATACCATTGTCGCAAGTGATAATTAAATTTACACCATCATCATATGCTCTATCAATTAAATTATTATTAATGCCGTAGCCATCTTCTACTCTATGAGGAATATCATAGGATACATTTGCTCCAATTCTATGAAGACCTGAATACAAAATATAAGTGGAAGTAACTCCATCAACATCATAGTCACCAATAATTCTAATTTTATTTTTCTTTGCGAGATGACTTAAAATTAAATTAGATGCTTTAACCATGTCCTTCAAAAGTATAGGTGAATTTAAATTTGAAAGCTTTGGTTCCAAAAAACTTTTTATTTTTTCTTCAGTATTAATTTCTCTGTTAAGTAAAATTTTATATATAACATTATTAATGCCCAGTTTTTTGTATTCAATTCCTGGGTCGCTTTTATTTTTTATAAACCATCTTTCCATATAATCACCACTTCATATAATTTTAATTATATCAAAAATTACCATTAAGGTAAAACTATTATAAAATTAGTAAAGAATAAAAAAAGAACCCCTAAGGGTTCATAAAAAATTATAATTATTCTTCATTTGCAAGAACTGAAATTGCACATTCAATTCTTTTCTTTTCCATGGCACAGCCAACTTTATAGGGTTTATTTATGTCATTGTTGCTGTAGTAAGCATTAGCATGACATCCGCCTGAGCAATAATATCTTGCCCAGCATGATGGACAGTCTTCATTAGTGTAGACATTAGAATTTTTAAACTTGTCTCTAAGATTAGTATTTAAAATTCCATCATCAACATTTCCAAGTAAAAATTCTTCTTCACCAACAAATTGATGACAAGGATAAATTTCTCCTTGTGGTGTAATTGCAACATATTCAGATCCAGCACCACAGCCAACAGTTCTTTTAACTATGCAAGGACCTTGTGATAAATCAATAATAAAGTGGAAGAAAGAAAAGTCTTTGTCTTTTTTTCTAATGTCAATGTAGTCTTTACTCATCTTTTCGTATTCATTTAAAATTTTATCTAAATGTTCTTCTCTTATAGCATAAGGCTCTTTTTCATCAGTTACAACTGGTTCAATAGAAGTCTTTTTAAATCCATGTGAATAAAAATCCTTTAAATCTTCTGAGAAATCTAAATTTTCATTTGTAAAAGTCCCTCTAATGAAATAATCTTTGTCCCCTCTTTTATCGATAAGTTCCTTAAATTTTGGAACTATTACATCATAGGATCCTTTACCATTTATTGTAGGACGCATTTCATCGTTAATTTCTTTTCTTCCATCAATTGAAAGAACTACGTTGTCCATGTTTTCATTAATAAAATCTTCAATTTCTTTATTTAAAAGCATTCCATTTGTTGTAATTGTAAATCTAAAGTGTTTGTTATATTTTTTTTCTTCTTCTCTTCCATAGGCAACTAACTTTTTTACAAGATCAAAATTCATTAGGGGTTCGCCACCAAAGAAATCTACTTCAAGATTTTTTCTATTGCCAGAATTTTTTAATATAAAATCTAAGGCTTTCTTTCCAGTTTCAAAGGACATCAAACTTCTGTCACCCTTAAAATCACCTTGGGAAGCAAAACAATATTTACATCTCAAATTACAATCGTGAGCAACATGAAGACATAGAGCCTTAACAACATTTTCTGGATTATATTTTGGAAGTTTAAAATGTTCATCTTCAGAAAATAATAAACCTTCCTTAGTTAAATAATCTATTTCTTCATAAGCTTCTCTTGCATCTTCTATATTATAAAGTTTTGAAAATTTATCTATAATTTCTTCTTTTGATAATTTTTCATAATCATCAATCATTTCATAAACAATTTTTTCAACAACATGAACTGACCCACTGGCAATATCAAGGACTATATATCTGTCGTTTAAATAAAATTTGTGAATTCTTTCTACCATCTTTACTCCTTTACCTATCCCTTAACAAAATAAAAGCAAGGTTTCCCTTGCCTTAGTTTTCAGAATTTTCGCATTTTTGATTTCCAACTGTGCAACTAGTTTTGCAAGCTGATTGACAAGATGTTTGACATTCGCCGCATCCGCCTTTTTCATATGTTTTCTTAAGATTTTTCTTTGTAAGTGTTTTTATATGTTTCATAGTGTCTCCTATTCTTCTTCTGTATCTTTAAGTTCAGTATTCTTTTTATAAGTACCGTTAATACCCCACTTCATAATTTCAATTTTTGAATTGTCAGATGAAGTTTCAATAACTAAGTAATCTTCCTTTACTAGAACAATTTTACCAATTATCCCGCCGATTGTTATTATTTTGTCGCCAACTTTTAAATTTTCGCGCATTTCATTTATTTCATTTGCCTTTTTCTTTTGTGGTCTTATCATGAAAAAATAAAAAATAACAAACATTACTATTAAAGGAATAAAATTTAACATTGCATTTTGATTCATTATTAACCCCTTTCTTGTATATTATAGATAATTATATTATACATTTAATTATATAACTTAACAAGAAATTATTTATAACCAAATTTTTTGTAAAAGTCATTTTTATATTCTAAGAAGTAATCACCTTTTATAGACTCTCTTATATTTTTCATAGTTTGTAATAAGAAGTAAAGATTATGAATGGTGGCAAGTCTCATTCCAAGAATTTCATCAACATTAAATAAATGTCTTATATAGGCCTTAGAAAAATTTCTGCAAGTATAACAATCACAGTCCTCATCAAGCCTAGAAAAATCTTCTTTATAAACTGCATTTTTTATTGCTATTCGTCCTTTATGAGTAAGAACAGTTCCATTTCTCGCTATTCTTGTTGGAAGAACGCAATCTGCCATGTCAATTCCTCTTTCAACAGCTTCAAATAAATAATCTGGACTTCCTACTCCCATTAAATATCTTGGTTTATTTTCTGGCATAAAATCAGTTGTAAAATCCAAAATATCATTCATTAAATCAAGAGGTTCGCCTACTGAAAGACCTCCTATAGAATAACCTTTAAAGTCCATATCAACCATTTCCCTTGCAGAAATTTCTCTTAGATCTTTATACATTCCACCTTGAATTATTCCGAAGAGAGTTTGATTCTCTATGTTTTTGTGATGTTCTTTACATCTCTTAGCCCATCTTAGGGTCCTTCTCATAGAATCGTCAATATATTCATGACTTGCTGGATAAGGGGCACATTCATCAAAGGCCATAATTATATCTGAACCAAGAATATTTTGAATATCAATAGATTTTTCTGGTGATATAAACATTTTACTGCCGTCTATATGACTTCTAAAGTGAACTCCTTCTTCAGTTATTTTTCTATTATCAGATAAAGAAAAAACTTGGAATCCACCTGAATCTGTTAAAATTGGCTTATCCCAATTCATAAATTTGTGAAGACCACCAGCTTTTTCTATTATTTCAGTTCCTGGTCTTAAAAATAAATGATAAGTATTTGAAAGAATAATTTGTGAGCCTATTTCCTTTAATTCATCTGGAGTCATAGTCTTAACAGTTGCTCTTGTCCCAACAGGCATAAAAATTGGTGTCTCTATTTCTCCATGATTAGTTGTAATTTTGCCAAGTCTAGCTTTTGAATCCTTAGCAGTTTTTAATAGTTCAAATTTAAACATAAAACCTACCTTATAAACATTGCATCGCCAAAGCTGAAAAATCTGTATCTTTCTTTTACAGCTTCTTCATAGGCCTTTAATATAATTTCTCTTGTTGAAAGTGAAGAAACTAACATTAGTAGTGTTGATTCTGGTAAGTGAAAATTAGTTATAAGTGCATCTACACACTTAAATTTATATGGGGGATAAATAAAAATATTTGTAAATCCACTTTTTTCACAAACTCTTCCACTTTCATCTGCAATGGATTCAACAGTTCTTACACTTGTAGTTCCCACTGCAATTACTCTACTTCCTCTATCTTTTGCAGTATTAATTTTATCTGCAACTTCCTTAGTCATAATATAAAATTCAGAGTGCATTTCATGCTCATCAATATTTTCAACTTTAACTGGTCTAAAAGTTCCAATACCAACATGAAGAGTTATATAACAAATCTCTACACCCATGTCCTTTACTTTTTGCAAAAGTTCTTTTGTAAAGTGAAGTCCTGCAGTTGGTGCTGCAGCTGAACCCTCTTCTCTCGCATACACAGTTTGATATCTATTTTTATCTTCTAGCTTCTCAGTAATATATGGTGGAAGTGGCATCTCTCCAAGTTCATCTAATATTTCTTCAAAAATTCCATCATATTCAAATTTTAAAAATCTCGAACCATCATGAGAAATATTAACGACTTCAGCAGATAATTTGTCACTAAAAATTATTTTACTTCCAATTTGTGCTTTTTTTCCTGGTTTTGATAAACATTCCCAGGTGTCACCTTTGTGATTTAAAAGAAGAAACTCAATTTTTTCTTCCTTTCCTTCTCTATGTCCAAAAATTCGTGCAGGCATTACCTTGGTGTCATTTAATACTAGCACATCTCCTTTTTTAAGATAATCAACAATATCATAAAAATGTTTATGTTCCATTTCTCCAGTATTTTTGTCTAATACAAGAAGTCTTGAGTGGTCCCTTTTTTCAGAAGGATGTTGTGCTATTAACTCTTTTGGTAAGTCGTAATAAAAATCTTTTGTTTTCATTTTTGCCTTTCTGTTATTTTATTTTCTCTATAATTGTTCCAGGAAAATAAAATCCGATAATATCTTTATAATTAGTACCTTTTTTAGCCATTTCAACAGCTCCATATTGGCTCATGCCAACGCCATGTCCATAGCCTTTTCCCTTTACAGTTATTTTGTTATTATTACATTCTATGTCAAATAATGTAGATTTAATTATTGTATTTCCTAATTTTTGTCTAAAGTCTTTAGCTTCTATAGCTACATCACCCTTAGAAGTATTGAAGATAATATTTTTTACTCTTTTAGAACTATCCGTTAATTCCAAATTTACACCACTTGCATCAAAAAGATTTAATTTTTTTAAATCACTATCTTTTAAAGTGTAATTCCAAGTATAAGTTGAATATGGATCTTCCTTTGAAATTAAATATGGTACAAAATTTCCACCCCAAGCTTCTGATGATGATACAGTATAACCTCCTGAAGAAGCGCAGAAAATTGTTTCAGCAATTTTTCCGTCGTATTTTATAACTTCTCCTAAAGTTTCCTTTACTGCCTTATCAGTTGATTTTTCTTCCACATCTTTTCCGTAATAAACTTGGGATCTAGTAGTATCATCAAGGTTATATCCCTTTTTTATGAATTTTTTGTAATTATTTATGGCAAAGGATCTCGAACATAGAGCTTGTGCCTTTAGTGATTCCATTGGAAATTCTGGACTCATTTCCTTAGGCAAAACTCCTCTCAAATAATCATCAATTTCTACATTATTTATGATGTCCATTTTTTTATCATTTACTCTAAAGGAAATTGAACCTCTATAATTTCTTTTGATTTTATCAACATATATTGGAGAATCGGAGCTTATTAAAAAAGCGCCATCTTGTGGAAAATTGGCTAGTTTAAAGTTATTACCCTTAACGTATATTTTATCTCCATCAAACATAACATCAAATTCTTTGTTATTTGTATTATTTACAACTTGGTTATCTGAAGTAATAATTTTTAATTTACTTTTAGATTTTATCTTCAAATTTTCATTTGCATTTACAGATTTCCCAACCTTTATGTCAATTTTTTCATAACTTTCCTTTGCAAAAATGCTAGTTGGCAATAACATTAAAAATATGGCTAACAATAAAATTTTTTTCATTTCACTCACCCTTATATTCTATACCAAAATGGTCATAAGCTCTTTTGGTAGCAACTCTTCCTCTAGGCGTTCTCATAATAAAACCTATTTGCATTAAATAAGGTTCATAAACATCTTCTACTGTTCCCTTGTCTTCCCCAATAGCAGCAGATATGGCGTCAATACCAACAGGTCTTCCATAAAACTTTTCAATCATAGTAAGAATTATTCTCCTGTCAATGGTATCTAGTCCATATTTATCAATCTCTAAAAGATTTAATCCCTTTATTGCCACTTTAGTTGTTATTACGCCCTCTTCTTTGACTTCAGCGTAATCTCTAACTCTTTTTAAAAGTCTATTGGCAATTCTAGGAGTTCCTCGAGATCTTCTTGCAATTTCTAATGCCCCTTCTTCTTCTATTGGAATATTTAAAATCTTAGCAGATCTCATAATAATTTCTACTAAAGATTTTGTGTCATATAAATCTAACTTTAACATTACCCCAAATCTATCTCTTAGAGGAGATGTAAGCATGCCTGCTCTTGTAGTAGCCCCTATAAGTGTAAAGGGTGCAAGGTCAAGTCTAATTGATCTTGCTGAAGGTCCCTTTCCTATTATTATATCAAGGGCGTGATCTTCCATTGCAGGATAAAGTATTTCCTCTACAGATTTATTTAGTCTGTGAATTTCATCTATAAATAGTACATCATCATTATTCAAATTTGTAAGTATGCTGGCAAGATCTCCTTGTTTTTCTATTGCAGGACCTGATGTAACTTTTAAGTTTACACCCATTTCATTAGCAATAATACCAGCTAAAGTGGTTTTGCCAAGACCTGGTGGTCCACTTAACAAAGTGTGATCAAGTGGTTCAGATCTATTTTTTGCAGCTTCGATAAAAATTTTTAAATTATCTACAACTTTTTCCTGTCCAATATATTCACTTAACCACTTTGGTCTAAGGCTAATTTCCTTTGTATCCCCATCAATATAAGATGGTTCCACTAATCTATTTTCATTCATAATATCAACCCATTAATTTTAAAGCTTCTCTTATTCTCTCAGAAATATCTAGTGAAACATCAACTTTTTCCAGTGATTTTTTTGCGTCATATACATTATAACCCAAGGAGATTAGTGCCTCAACAGCTGGATCATCATTTTCATCAAATAAAGGAGCTTCTTCTTTTGTAAAATCTAAATCTAAATTTAATTTTTCAACTTTATCCTTCAATTCAATGATAATTCTCTGTGCAGTTTTTTTACCAACTCCTGGCAGTTTTGTTAGTGATTTTTCATCCTTTGATAATATGTATTTGGCAATATTAGAAACATCATCTCCATCTAAGATTCCCATAGCAAGCTTAGGACCAATACCTGTAACACTTGTAAGTAAATCAAAGGCATTTCTTGTTTCGCTGTCCTTAAACCCATATAAGATTGCAGCATCTTCTCTAAGAATAAGTCTAATATTTATAAAAACTTCTTCATTTTTATAAAAAGTGTGAAGCTCTCTTGAAACCATATTAATTATGTAACCAATTCCATTAGTTTCTAGAACTAAATAACCTCTATCTGTAGAGTGAACCCTTCCCTTTAAAAATTCTATCATTATATCAACCTAAAACTTTCTTTAAACTTGATTGAACTGCCATGAGTAATTGCAACAGCAAGTGCATCAGCAACATCATCAGGCTTTGGTACTTCTTTTAAATTTAAAATCATCTTAACCATTTCTTGAACTTGATTTTTTGTAGCCCTTCCATAACCCACAAGAGCTTGCTTAACTTGAAGCGGTGTATACTCAAATAAAGAAGCCCCACTTTTTTTTGCAGACAAAACTTCAACTCCACGAGCCTCTGCAACAGTTATTGCAGTCTTTACATTTTTGTTAAAAAATAATTCTTCAAAGGCAATATCTTCTGGCTTATATTTTTCTATTAAGTCATTCATTTCCCCATAAATTGTATTTAATCTATCTGGAAGAGGAACTTTTGCCATTGTAGTTATTGCACCATAATCCAAAACTTTATATGAATTACCATTTAATTCCAAAAAACCATATCCAACTATTGCTATTCCAGGGTCTATGCCCATTATCACCAATTAATCACCACTTTAAAAAGGATAGTTTAAAACTATCCTTACTTATATCTTTTTAAAACTCTATCGTTAACTCCATCCCAAAAACCATTTCTGAAAATCCTAAATCCATCTATGTATAAAAATTTGAAAATTTTATTGTTTAGAGTATCAATTTCTTGTTCAGTCAAATAGGAATCTACTTCCTTGATTTTTACATCATCGTCTTCACTTTTAAAAATAAGCTGCAAATCAAGGTGATCGTTAATGTTATTTATTTTGTCGTTAAGTATTTTTTTCCTAACATCTGAAAGTGTGCTTTTTATAAAAATCCTAATTTGCCTATCTTTTCTAATATCTTTAAAAATTAACTTCTTGAAAGATAAAATTTCTTCATTTTTAAATTCGTACTGAAAAAGCTTTTTCCTGTTATAAAGTTCATCAATTGTTAAATATTTTAATGTTATTATTTCAAGTAAGTTAATGTGTTTCTTGGAGTTAAAACCAAGTCTATAACCTTCCAAATATAAATAAAGCTCCAACCTATTGATGTCATCATGAATTAGGCTAGAAAGGTTTCTTGCAATGAGTTCAATTCCTTCCTTTTGCCTATAAATTTTAATTATATCTTTTCTCAAGTTTTCAAGAGTTACATACCTTGGATAAATATTTTCAATTGACTCATAAACATTGTATAAATTTAAAAGAATATTTATGCTATCTAGGTCACCCTTGAATAAGAAATTTGCAATTAAGTATTTTTTTATATCTTTAAAGGCAAGGCTTTTAAAATTCTCTTGATTTAATTTTTGTGCCAAATCCATAAAAAAATCCTCCGGTTTCGTATAAAAATATTATACTATATATTCCGAAGGATTTGTATCCAATTTGTAAATTTCTTAAATTTTATAATAATTTTATTTTATTTTCTTTACAATAGTTTAAACTTTTTTCATCCCATACGCCAACTTGAACTTCTCCAATGTGGCTCTTTTCAAGGAAGAACATACAAATTCTTGATTGACCAATTCCTCCACCAATTGTATAAGGAAGATTAGCATTTAAAACATCTTGGTGATATTTAAGTTTAAATCTATCAGTAGTATTTGCAATTTCACATTGACTCTTCAAAGAATCTTCATCAACACGAATACCCATACTAGAAACTTCTAGGGAATTCCCTAAAACTTCGTCCCAAAATAAAATATCTCCATTTAAATTCCAATCATCATAATCAGGACTTCTATGATCATGAGGTTCACCTGAATTTAAGTTTGCCCCTATACCCATAATAAAAACAGCACCCTTATCTTTACAAATTAATTTTTCTCTTTCCTTTGCTGTTTTACCTGGATAAAGATCTTCAAGTTCTTGTGAAGTTATAAAAAATATTTCATCAGGTAATTTTTGTGAAAGAATATAAGGATAAGTTTGATTTATATATTCTTCAGTTCTCTTAAAAACTGAAAAAATTTCTTTTACAGTTAAAAGTAAATATTCTTTATTCCTATCGCTTTTATCTATAATCTTTTCCCAATCCCATTGGTCAACATAAGAAGAGTGTATTTCATCAAGTTCTTCTTCGGCTCTTATTGCATTCATATCGGCATAAATACCTTCATACTTATTGAAATTATATTCTTTAAGAGCATTTCTTTTCCATTTTGCTAGAGATTGTACTATTTCAACATTAATACCATATTGTCTCAAATCAAAGTCAACTGCTTTTTCTCCATTTAAATTATCATTTAACCCAGTTTCTGGTCTTACAAAAAGAGGTGCAGAAACTCTTTGCAAATTTAAAGTATTTGCCAAGTCTCTTTGAAAATAATCTTTAACTGACTTAATAGCTATCTGTGTTTCTCTAAGGTCTAATTTTGTAGCACTTGAATTGTTTCTCATCTTTTCCTCCATAATTTTAAAAATTCTTCCACCTTTAGAGTGAAAGAATTTTAATTCTTATATAAATTGTATATCATATTCTCCATTGTATTCAAGTATTGATTCAATAACAAGAATAGAAATATTTGTTGATAAATTTAAGGCAAAATTCAAATCATTGTCAAAACTGTGATTAGAATTTTTATACTCATCAATTACTTTTATTAGATAATTCCTTATCTTTTTCTCCAGTTTTATATCAGAGTCTTCAAAAAAGTTTATATCTTTTGAAGAAATAACTTCAACAAAATTTTCTTCTGAAAACTTATTTTCTCTAGCATATAGAGCTAAGTCCTGTTCATATCTAACATGCTTTTTTAAATTTTCAAAAAAAGTCATTCTATAAGCGTGAGGATAACATACAAAATCGCAAAGATAATGCATTATTATGCCAAGCTTTTTGCTAATGTAATTTATGAATAATTTGCTCTCGTTACCTTCAGAATAGGAGTATCTGGAAAAGTAAATAAGCCTACTTATCTCTCTTGAAATATAATCTCCTGATTCATCAAAATAATGTCTTTTTGTCTTATAATAAGGCAAAACATCTGGAGCAATAGAACCCCATAGCATTTTTTCCATGTTTAGATTTACATTATATTTATCTTTTATTCTATCATGAACAATTTTTGCCACGATTTTATGTGTATCTGGTAAAATTTTAAACACATCCTAAAAATTAAAGTTTATTACTACTTAATTTTATACTCAATAAGTGGAATTGTCAATTTTTAGTTAGTTTTATCTAATTCTTTAGTTATTACATCCCAAATATTTTGGGTTTCAAATCCAAGTCTCCAAGATCCAACGCCTGCAAGATTGTATTTATTTACAAGAGAAACTTTTTTTTCTAAAGAATTTGCATCTTCAATCCAAATCTTATAAATTGCGCCATTTTCTTCATACTCTACATAATTTTGTTGTGACTCTTTATCCCATGTTGGTTTTAATCCCTTTGATGCAATAATATTTGCAACTTCTCCCATGGAAATTGTTTTTGATGTAACTTTGCCATTTGATTCTTTCCATAGTCTTGTGTAAAGCGGAACACCTAAAATCATTTTTCTATTTGCTACATTTCTAAATAAAACATTTATACTTCCCTCTACCCATTTATATTGAGCAACGGAACCTGCTTCATCAGATGATCCCCAATGTTGATCATAAGCCATTACAACTACATAATCAGAAATTTCTGCTAAGGCCTTTCTGTCATAAGGCTCCTTAGTTACATCAGAAGAAATTTGTGGTGTAACATCAACTGTGATAATAAAATCATCGCCAGCTTTTTCTCTGAATTCACTTACAAAAGCTGTTATATTATCTCTATCTTCAACTTTTGTGTGTTCGAAGTCTATATTTATTCCCTTCATATTGTATTTTCTACATAGTTCCAAAGTTTTATCAATAATTTTTTTTCGCGTTTCTTCCTTTGATAGAGCCTCATGAGTAATATTTGGGTCAAAGGAATTATCTAAATAAGCCCAAACCTTTATACCAAGTTCATTATATTTTTTAATATAATTTTGGTTTCCTCTATCAATCATGTCTCCATTGCCATTTCTAATAGAAAACCATGTTGGAATTATTACATCAAGTCCCTTTATATCTTTTATTTGATTAACTTTTTCATCAGAATGTTCTGCATAAGTGTAATCCCAAGTTAAATTAATAGGGGCCTTTGAAGTATTTTTTGTTCTAGCTCCTAAATTAACTTTTTCAAAATTTTTATCTACATCGTCTTTTAAGACAAATCCTGCGTAACCTTCTGGCATCCTAACTTTATAATATTTACCTTTTTCACCGTAAACATATAATTTTTCGCCTTCTGGCAGTTTTTTTATAATAGGACTTCTTCTTGAACTATCTTCTCTTAATAAGCTTTCCTTAGTAGTTTTTGTTAAATCATATTCCTTATCTCTATAGTCCAAAAGTAAAAGTCTAATATCCTTATTATATCTCAAGCTAACATTGTAATCGTAAATAAAAGCTTCAATTGGAAGCATAATCTTGCCATTTTTTTCAATAACAGGAGCTCTCAAATCAATTGTTCCACTGTTAAACTTTGCTTTATACTCATTTAACTTCAATATTTTACTTGCGTGTTTATTTTCTATTTTAACTTCCCCAGTTTCCTTGTCATAAGAAATCTTTTCATCAAGATATTTTTTTATGTAATCAAGGGATAGATAAATCATTCCATCTTCAATAGAAAAATCCTCTTTATCAATATCTTTATCTTCTGTTATAAAATTAAACTTGTCATATTTAGTTGAAATTTTAGTAGTTCCTCTATTTTCAACAAATAAAAATGCGCCTGCCGCCAAAATAAAAATCAAAAAAATTCCAAAAAAAATCTTTTTCATATAATCACCTCTCTAATTTATTTGCTCAAAATAAAAGATACTAAAAATAGGACTTTAAAGTCCCACTCTTAGTAATTTGTTTTTTCTTTAACTTTAGCAGCCTTACCTTGTCTATCTCTTAGATAGTAAAGTTTAGCACGTCTTACGCTACCTTTTCTTGTAACAACAAGATCTGCAATTCTAGGTGAGTTCAAAAGGAAAGTTCTTTCAACTCCAATACCATAAGAAATTCTTCTAACTGTAAAAGTCTTTCTTGAACTTTTACCTTGAATTTTTATAACAGTTCCATCAAAAACTTGAATTCTTTGTCTTTCGCCTTCAATAATCTTGTAGTGAACACTTACAGTATCTCCAACATTAAATTTAGGTAAATTTTCATTTAATTGTTCATCTTCAATAGCTTTAATATAATCCATTGTCTTTACCTCCTTCCAGTAAATCTTTTAATATATCTTTTTCTTCATCATTTAAGATTTTATTTTTTAATAAATCTGGTCTTTTCTGTAAAGTATTTTTAATAGACTCTCTAAGTCTATATTTTCTAATTTTTTCATGATCTCCACTTAAAAGAATTTCAGGAACTTCAAGTCCTCTAAATTCTTTAGGTCTAGTATATTGTGGATGTTCTAAAAGTCCATTATAGTGTGATTCGTCTTGAAAAGACTCATTACTAGCAAGAACGCCATCAAGTAACCTTGATACACCATCTATAATTACCATAGATGCCAACTCTCCACCAGTTAAAACATAATCACCAATGGAAATTTCTTCATCTACATAATTTTCAATAACTCTATTGTCAATACCTTCGTAATGACCATTTAAAAGTATTATGTGTTCTTCATTTTTAAGTTCTTTTAGTTTTTCCTGAGTTAAGACCTTGCCCTGTGGGGACATGTAATAAACCTTAGAATTTTCTTTCTTTACAGATTCAATTGCCTCTACTATTGGTTTTATTTGCATTAGCATACCGGGTCCACCGCCATAGGGATAATCATCAACTTGTAAATATTTATTGATTGCAAAATCTCTTATATCTACAGTCTCAAGATCTAATTTTCCTTGGCCGATAGCCCTTCCAACAATAGAAAAGTCTCTAATGTGATTTATGAATTCGGGAAATAATGTTAAAACACTTATTTTCACAAAATCATTCCTTCTATTAATTTAATAGTTATTGTAGAATCTATTTTTTTAATAAATTCTTTAACTGCAGGTATTTGATAAATACTTTTATCATCACTTTCAATTATAAAAATATCATTAGCAGGATATTCCAATACATCTTTTAATGTTCCAATATAATTGTTATCAGTATCATAAACTTTTTTACCAATTATATCTGAAATATAGTACTGATTTTCATCTAAAGCTAACCTATCTTCATCTTTAATATAAATCTCGCTACCTTTTAAATTAATAACATCATTTATATTTTCAAAGCCTTCAAAAGTAATATAAACAAAATCATTTACTCTTACTTTTTTTATAAAAAATTCAGTTAAATCATCACCAACATAAAGGCTTTTTAATTTTGAAAATCTTTTGTTATCAAATGTATAAGGTTCAACTTTTAATTCACCTTTTATACCATGAGTATTTATTATCTTACCAATGCAAGTAATTGAATCTTTAATATTCTTCAATTTCTAAATTAACCTTTACATCTTCTTTTAGTGAAACAGCTTTTAAGATTGCTCTAATTGCCTTAGCAATTCTGCCTTGTTTTCCAATAACTTTTCCCATATCATTTGATGCAACTTTAAGAGTGATGTCAATAGAATCATCATTCTTAGACATAGTAACATCAACTGAAGAAGGATCGTCAACTAAAGATTTAGCAATATATTCAATTAATTCAACCATTTTGGTCCTCCAAACATACTGTTATTCAGTAGCTTCTGATTCACTTGCTTCTGCTGTATCATTTGAGTTTTTTTCAGCGTTATACACTGAGTTTTCTCTGAAAAGTCTGTCAACTGTATCAGTTGGTTTTGCACCATTTTTAATCCAGTTGTTAGCTTTATCAGAATCTACAACAACTTTCTTAGGAGTTGTTAATGGGTTATAATAACCAATCTCCTCGATGAATTTTCCATCTCTAGGACTTCTAGAGTCTGCTACAACTATTCTATAAAAGGGTTTTTTCTTTGTACCCATTCTTCTAAGTCTAATTTTTACTGCCAAATTATTCACCTCCACAAAAAAATTTATATATTAAAATATATAAGCTACTTTAAAAGGAAAAAGGTAATTTAAACTTTCTTTTTCCCATATTTTTAGACATGCTTCCAAATTGTTTCATCATTTTTCTCATGTCTTTAAACTGTTTTAACAGTTTATTTACATCTGCTGGACTAGTTCCAGAACCCTTTGCAATTCTCTTTCTTCTTGAAGAATCTATTATTTCAGGCTTTTGTCTTTCTTTTTTTGTCATTGAAAGAATCATTGCCTCAACTTTTGCAAATTCATTATCGGGTAAGCTAATACCTTTTAATGCTTTACTATTAACTCCAGGAATCATTCCTATTATGTCTTCTAGGGGTCCCATATTTTTCATTTGCTGCATTTGATCTAAGAAATCTTCAAAAGTAAAAGTTGACTTTCTAAGTTTCTCTTCAAGTTCTCTTGCCTTTTTATCATCAACAGCTGATTGTGCTTTTTCAATTAAGGAAAGCACATCTCCCATACCAAGAATTCTTGATGCCATTCTATCTGGGTGGAAGACTTCAATATTATCCATCTTTTCACCAGAAGCTATAAACTTTATAGGAACATCAGTGACTGATCTAATTGATAGAGCAGCACCACCTCTTGCATCACCATCAAGTTTAGTAAGTATTACGCCAGTGAGCTTTAACATATCGTCAAAAGTATCGGCAACATTTACTGCGTCTTGACCAGTCATTGCATCAAGGACTAGTAGAACTTCAGAAGGCTCAAGTGCCTCGTGAATATCTTGAAGCTCTTTCATAAGTTTTTCATCAATGTGAAGTCTACCAGCTGTATCGATGATTACTACATCATTTCCATTTTTCTTTGCATGCTCAAGAGCAGCCTTAGAAATATCCACTGGGGAAATTTTATCTCCCATGGTAAAAACTGGAGTGTCAACAGACTCTCCAACAACTTGAAGTTGTTTTATTGCTGCTGGCCTATAAACGTCACAAGCGACTAAAATAGGTCTTTTTCCATCTTTTTTTAATCTATTGGCAAGTTTACCACTTGTAGTAGTTTTACCTGCACCTTGAAGTCCACACATCATTATAACAGTTGGTTTTTTTGAGAAGTCAATTTTAACTTCACTAGTCCCCATTAAATTTGTGAGTTCTTCGTTAACAATTTTAATAACTTGTTGGCCTGGAGTTAGAGATTCTAAAACTTCTTTTCCCAAAGCTCTTTCTTTTACTGTTTTTACAAAGTCTTTTACAACTTTAAAGTTTACATCAGCCTCAAGAAGTGCAAGTTTTACTTCACGCATAGCGGCGTCAATATCTTTTTCTGATAATTTACCTTTGCCTGTTAATCTTTGCAAAGTACTTTGCAATTTATCGGATAAACTTTCGAATACCAAAAATCCACCTCCTAGTCAAAAAGTATTTTTCTAAGTTCTTTAATTTTCAAATTATTTTGATTTAAAGTTTCTTTTTCCATACTTTCTAAAATAGTTTCAATTTTTTTTCTTTTTATTACTCTATTTTCTTCTTCTTTTTTTGAATTTTTTATTAATTCTAGTTTTTCTTCAAAGTCTTCTAAATTATTTTCTGCCCTTTTTAAGTTGTCAAAGACTGCTTGCTTTGAGATACTAAGTTCTGATGAAATCTCATTAATTGTGCAATCATATACATAATACATATAGGCAGCTTTTTTTTGTTTTTCTGTAAGAAGATTTCCATAAAAATCAAGTAAACTGTTCATCCTAAAAAATTTTTCATTCATTTTATCACCATTTTTCTAGCGAGGTCAACCTTTTTACTTGACCTTTATTATTGTAGCTAATACTTTTCCTTATGTCAATAAATTTTTTTAAATTTTTTCAATAATTTTTAATAAAATTGTTGTGATTTTCTATATTTGTCTGATAATAAAAGAACTTTATTATATTTTTTAATTTATTTAGATTTTTAGAAGAAAATTTTTAAAATTTAACATAAAAAAAAGTAGGATTTCTCCTACTTTAAAATTCTAGAAAATTTTATCCAAATATGGTTTCTAAGAAAGTATCAATATTAAAATCTTGAAGATCTTCTATTCCTTCACCAACACCAATAAGTTTTATTGGTATACCAAGTTCAGATTGAAGAGCAATTACAACTCCACCTTTTGCAGTTCCATCAAGTTTTGTAAGGGCAATTGCAGAAATATCTGTAACTTCCTTAAATGTCTTTGCTTGATTAATTGCATTTTGACCAGTTGTTGAATCTAAAACCAATAAATTTTCTCGATTTGCTTCTGGATATTTTTTACTAATAATTCTATTTATTTTTTCAAGTTCCTTCATTAGATTTGACTTGTTGTGAAGTCTTCCTGCAGTGTCAACAATTAATACATCAGTCTTTCTTGCCTTTGCAGCTCCAATTGCATCAAATACAACTGCTGCTGGATCAGATCCTTCATCATGGCTTATTACATCAACATTTGCTCTAGATCCCCATTCTTTTAATTGGTCAATGGCTGCTGCTCTAAAAGTATCTGCTGCACAAACTAATACAGATTTATTTTCATTTTTAAATCTTTGTGAAAGCTTTCCAATAGTTGTAGTTTTTCCTACTCCATTGACTCCAACAACTAAAATAATAACTGGTGGTTCTGAATTAATTTTTGTGTTTAATTCGGGGTTCATTAATTTTTTTGCTTCTTCCAATAATAGAGGCTTAACTTCTTTAGGGTCATTAACTTTTTCTCTTATAATAGTTTCTCGCAAATTATCAATTAATTTCATTGTAGTTTCCATTCCTACATCTGCAGAAACTAAAATATCTTCAAGGTCTTCTAGCATTTCATCATCGATTTTTACGTATGCTCCAAGAACTGTGTTGATTTTAATTCCAACTTCTTTTCTAGTTTTGTCAAGGCCTTCCTTTAGTCTTTGAAATAGAGAAACTTTTTTTGGCTCTTCTTCTTTTTCTTCAGTCTTTATTTCAATGGCATCTTCGATTGCTTCTTTATCTTGAAATTCTTCAATGCTATCTTCTTTTTTCTCTGAAGTCTTTATGTCTTCCTCTGGAAGATTTTCTTTTTCTTCAACTTCTTCAAGCTTTTCAAGCTTTTCGTGAATATCGTCTATCTCTTCTATATCTTGTTCTTTATTACCTTCAGAAAATTCTTCTTTAACTACTTGAATTTCTTCCTTAACTTCATCTTCTTTTTCTGACTTTTTTTCTAAAGCATCTTCAATTACTTCTTTATCTTGAAACTCTTCATTTGTATCTTCTTTTTTTTCTGAAGTCTTTATATCTTCCTCTGATAGATTTCCTTTTTCTTCTACTTCTTCAAGCTTTTCATGAATATACTCTATCTCTTCTTCTTTGTTGTCTTCAGAGAGTTCTTCTTTAACTTCTTGAATTTCTTCCTTAACTTCATCTTCTTTTTTCTTAAATTTATCCTTTAACCATTCAAACATTTTTTTCTCCTAATCCTTTAATTTTACAGAGTATAATTTACTAATTCCTTTTTCTTCCATTGTAACACCATACATGGTCTTTGCAATCTCCATTGTAAGTTTTCTATGTGTAATTATTATAAACTGAATTCCATCTAGAGTTAGAAGGTAATCAGCATATCTTTTAATATTTGCATCATCAAGAGCTGCATCTATTTCGTCTAAGATGCAAAAAGAAGCAGGCCTATACTTTAATAAAGCAAATAAAAGTGCAACAGCAGTTAAAGACTTTTCTCCACCTGAAAGAAGTGAAAGTGATTGAAGCCTTTTGCCTGGAGGTGAAGCTTTTATTTCTATTCCAGAATTTAGCACATCGCCTTCAATAGAAATTTCAGCACGACCTCCATTAAATAAAATTTTAAAAATTTCAGCAAAGTTTCCTGAGATTTCATCCATGGCTTCTGTAAATATTTTTTTCATTTCAATATCTAATTTATTTAAAATTGACTTAATTTCTTCTTTAGAATTAATTAAATCATCCCTTTGCGAACTATAAAAGTCCAATCTTTCCTTTACAAGTTTATATTCTTCTATAGAAGAGAGATTTACTTCGCCATAGTCCCTTACCTTTTTCTTTAATCTTTTAATCGAACTTTCCTTTATATCTTCTAGTTCCTCATCAATGTAGTCGTGATAATCTTCGATGTCATACTCTTCATTAAGTCTAATGCTTTCATTTGAAATTTTACTTTTATTCATATCGATTTTTAAAGTTATTTTTTCTAATTCTGAATTTATAATAAGTGATTTTTCCTTTAATTCACTTAAATTATCTTTTTTGTCAAAATAAACCTTATTTTTTTCTTCCAAAAGTTCTTTAAAATCAAGAAGGGCAAGTTTTAAATTCTCAATAGAAGATTTAAGTTTCTCTAATTTTATTTTATTTTCATCATTGAAATTTGTCTTTTCATGGATATTGTGACTTGCGTCATTTAAAGAGATTTTATTACTTTCTAATTTATTTTCAATAGATTGAATTTCTTTCTTTATTCTTTCACATTCTCTTTTATTGTATAGAAATTTTTCTTGGTTTTCTCTTTCTAAAAGCTGAATTTCAATTTTTTCACTTTTTAAAGTTTCAATGGATTTTGATAACTCTCTTAGTTTTTCACCACTGTCAACTTCTTTTAAAAGATTATCTAAAATTTTATTTTTATTTTCTATTTCTAAAGTATTTTTTTCTAAATTTGAAAAGTCAATTTTAATATTTTCTTCTAATTCTTTTCTTTCACTTTCATATTTATTTAAATAATTTGTATTTAAATCTCTGTCGTTTTTATTTTTATAAATATTCTTTTCAATATCAGAAATTTTTATATTGTAAGTATTTTGTCTTTCAGTAAAGTCTTTTACAAAATTATCTAAAGCAAAAATTTCTTTTTCTATTTTACTTTTATCATTACTAAGTTTACTAATTTCAGAATTTACTTTTTTATATTGACTTTGAAGTTCACTTATTTCGTTTTTGCGCAAAATAAAACTGCTGTTGTAATTATTAAGACTTCCACCAGTTATAGCTCCCGATGGATTAAAGACTTCTCCCTTTAAAGTGACAACCTTTAATTTATGTTTCTTTGATAAATGGCTTGCATTTTTAAAGTTATCAGAAATAATAACCCTTCCAAGTAAATTATTAAAAATCCCCCTAAAAATATCGTCAAAATCAATTAAATCACAAGCTATGCCAATTATGCCTTCTTCAGCTATATCTATTTTTGCTTTATTTCCATTTACTCTGTCCAGTGGCAAAAATGTTGCTCTGCCCATTTTGTTTTCTTCTAGAATTTTTAGCATGTCTGATGTTTCCTTGGTTGAAGACACAATTATGTTTTGAGCCATGGATCCTAAAGCTACTGAAATTGCTCTTTCATATTTTTTTTCTACAGAAAATTTTTCAGCAACTGGTCCAAATAGTGAATCTTTAAAAACATAATGCTTTGAAGAAAAATTCATAAAGGATTTTACAGTTCTGTTATAACCCTCATAATTTGACTCCATATTTTCAAGTATTTTTAATTTTGCTAAAATTTCACTTTGAGAATTTTTCTTTGAAATTAACTGATTTTCAAGATTCTCATTATTTTCATTAAGTTTTACTAGCTTTTCTTCAGTTTTTTTATATTCTGATTTATCTTTTTCAAGGGCTTTATTTAAGCTATCTACTTCTTTTAAATCTTTTTCTATTATCTTTTCAAATTCTAATTCGTTATTTTTTAGGTTTTCAATGCTTTTATCTAAGCTATCTTTTCTATTATTTTTTTCCTCAATAATATCCTTTAAGGTTTCTTTTTTAAATTTTATATTTTCAATTTCATTTTTTAATTTATTTTTATTTTCAAATTTTAAATTGCCAATTTCTTCTAAATTTTTAAATTCTTCTTCCAGACTTTCAATAATCTTATTTTTATCTTCTAGTTTTTGTAGAATTTCTTCCTTTGAATCCTTTAAAACTTCTCCTTTCTTTTCCAAGTCCTCTAAATTTTTATTATTTAAAATTAAATTTTCCTTTAAAGACTCATTTTCGAGATCAATTCTCTCAGAATCTTTTTTTAGTGAGTTAATCTTTTCCCTTTCAAGGTTGAGTTCTAAATTTAATTTATCATACTCATCTTTTTGAAGATTTAAATTTTCATTGGACTTATTATTTTTATGTGAAATATTTGAAATTTCATTCTCCAAAAGCTCCAATTCGCTGTATAAATTATTTCTTTCAATAATAATTTTATCAGCATCATTTTTTAAGCTATCTGAACTTTCTTCCAATCTTTTAATTTCTTCTTCTCTTTTATTAATCTCTTTACACGAAAAATTTATATCATTAATTTTTAAAATTTCAAAATCTTTTAGATAGGCACGGGCCTTTTCTGATTGACTTTTAAGATTTTCCTCTTGAAGAACTATTTCTGATAAAATGTCCTCAATTCTAACTAAATTTTCCTCAGTCTTTAACAGTTTATTAGTAGACTGTATTTTTTTATACTTATATTTAGAAATTCCAGCGGCTTCTTCAAAAATATTTCTTCTGTCTTCAGGTTTTGAACTTAAAACAGATTCAATTTTTCCTTGACCTATTACAGAATAACCATCTTTTCCAATACCTGTATCCATGAAAAGTTCTTTAATATCTTTGAGTCTGCACTTTTTGTTATTTATTAAAAATTCACTTTCAAGAGACCTATACATCCTTCGAGTGACAGAAACTTCATTAAAGGGTAAATTAAGAGATTTATCACTGTTGTCAAAGACAATTGTAACTTCAGCAAGCCCAAGAGGTCTCTTAGCATCAGTTCCTGAAAAAATTACATCTTCCATCTTGTTTCCACGAAGATTTTTTACTGAAGTTTCTCCAAGAACCCATGTAATGGCATCAGTAATATTACTCTTACCACTACCATTTGGACCTACAATGGCTGTAGTAGTCTCATCTAATTCAATTTTTGTTCTATTTGCAAAGGATTTAAAGCCTTGCAAAGTAACTGATTTTAAAAACATCTGCTCACCTATAATAATCTCTTATGTCAATAACGTCTGTAAATTTTCCTTGAACTTCAACTTCAAAATCGCTTAAATTTTTTTCTTTCAATATTATTTTTGAAATCCCAAGTTCTTTTATAATTTCATTTTTATTTTTTGATTTCTGACCGCTAATCTTTGAAATATTTTTTCCTTTGGCAAAAATTAAAATCTCCCTATTAATATTTTGAGACTTTTTAAAATAATTTAAAAGACCACTTTTAAAATAAAAAGATTCTATTAATTGTCTGTAAGCAGGATGAAAAGCTCCCGCAACTACATCTCCATCATAATTTATATTTTCCGTTGGCTGAAGTCCAACTCTTATCACATTAATATTATTTTTATAATAAATATCAAGAATATCAGCAACAAATCTTATAGAAGTTTCTAAATCTAGGGCCTTATAATTTCCATCTACTAAATTTTCGTAAAGCATAGTCTCTTTAATTACAAGAGTTGGATAAATTCTCACACAATAGGGTTTTAGTTTTACAAATTCCCTTGCAGTAAAAATTGATTTTTTTAAAGAATCTCCTGGTAGACCCACCATTTGTTGAAGTCCCAGTTTAAATCCATAATCCTTAATTGATTTTGATGAACTATAGACACAAGCTGCATCGTGGCCTCTATTAGATAGATTTAATACTTCTTCGTCTAAGCTTTGTACTCCTAATTCAATTATATCAACACCATATTTTTTTAAATTTTTTAAAATTTCATGGTTTATTGCATCTGGTCTTGTCGAAAGTCTTATATATTTAACTAAACCCTTTTCTTTATATTTGTGTGCAACTTTTAAAAATTCTGATTGTTTTTCAATGGGGATTGCTGTAAAACTTCCTCCATAAAAAGCAACTTCAATATTGTCCTTTCTCATAAAATAAGAAAGATATTCCAAAATAGTATTTTCAACATCACTATTTGAAATATCTGTAGACATTCCCGTAATTTTTCTTTGATTACAAAAAACACAATCATTAGGACAGCCATAGTGAGGAATGAAAATCGGTATAATATTTCTTTTAGACAATTTTTCCGCTCCTTTTAAAGGCATCTTTTGCAGCTTCTTGCTGAGATTCCTTCTTAGTTTTTCCCTTTCCTCTTCCAAGTAAAACATCATCTAAATAAAGTTCTGTGAAAAAAATCTTGTCATTGTCAGGACCTTCTTCTTTAACCAATTTATACTCTGCTTTTTTCCCAGATTTTTGAGCTTCCTCTTGAAATTTAGTTTTGAAATCAATATTAAATAACTTGTAGCTATCCTTTTCTAAAAATTCTTGGAATAAATTTAAAATAATTTTTTTTATATTTTCAAAATTTGAATCTAAATAAATTGCTCCAAATAAAGCTTCAAGAGCATCAGCAGAAGTTGATTTTCTATTCCTTCCACCACTTTTTATTTCGCCCTTTCCAAATTTTATATACTCTCCAAGATCCAGCTTTTTGGAAATAAAAAATAAGACTTTTTCATTTACAGATTCAGCTCTCATTTTAGTTAGAGATCCCTCATTATCTTCTGGGAAATTTTTATAAAAATACTCTCCAATTACAAGACCTAGGACTGCATCTCCAAGATATTCAAGCCTTTCGTTACTTTCATAGCTCTTCATCTTATTTTCATTTGCAAAAGAACTATGAGTAAGAGCCTTTTCCAAGAGACTTTTATTTTTAAAATAATAATTTAATTTTTTTTCAAGAAATTTTAGATTGTCTTTAGACATGAAATCACTGATCCAAGTCTTCTACAAAGTCAATAACATCGCCAATAGTTTTTAATTTTTCAAGATCTTCTTCAGAAACTTCAGTCTCAAATTCTTCTTCAATTGTCATTACTAATTCAACAAGTTCAATAGAATCAGCATTTAAATCTTCTTGAAAATTCATATCTTCATCAAGTTCATTTACGTCCATGTTAAATTGTTCCGCAATAATTTCTAGAATTCTTTCTTTCATTTTTCTTCCACCTTATTCTTTATTTTATTAACTATATTAGATTCTACTATATTTATAGCGTATTTTGCAGCATTTTTTATTGCTCTACTATCAGAATTTCCATGAGCTTTTATAATATTTCCATCAATGCCTAAAAGTATTGTTCCACCAACTTCTTTTGCATCTAAGGTCTTAAATTTTGTCATTAAAAATTTTGTAAATTTATTTTTGCTATCTTGGTCAAAATCAGATTTTTCAATAATATGAAAAACATTTTTTACTGCAAAATCAATTACTCCTTCAATGGATTTTAGTAGTATATTTCCATCAAAGCCATCACATACAAGAAGGTCAACATCATTATTCATTATATCTCTTGCTTCCAAATTTCCTACAAAATTTAAAGAGCTGTCTTTTAATTTATTATAAGCTTCTTTATAAAGAGAATTTCCCTTTCCTTCTTCAGTGCCTACATTTAAAATAGATACTCTTGGTGATTCTATTTTATAATATTCCTTTAAGAAAATATCTCCAAGGATAGCAAACTGTAAAAGAAGATCTGGATTAGTATCCATATTAGCTCCAGAATCAATTACCAAAGTATTTGATTTATTCCCAGGTATAAGTGTAGGAAGGACTGCTCTCTTTATACCCTTAATTCTACCAACAATAAAAAGTCCGCCAGCTAAAAGGGCTCCTGTACTTCCTGCAGAAATTATTGCATCAGCTTTTTTTTCTTTTAATAAAGTCATTGCAACTACAATAGAAGAATTTTTCTTGCGTCTTAAAGCAAAGGCAGGATCTTCGTTATTTTCAATATTATCTTTTGCGTCTATTATTTCAACTTTATCCTTATTGTAATCTAATTCTTTTAGATTTTCATTAATAAAATCTTCTCTACCGACTAAAATAATATCTGTATTAAATTCATTAGAGGCTTCGATTGCTCCTTTAATTATTTCAGATTTATTATCTCCACCATTTATATCAAAAATTAATTTCATTTCGACCTCCAGTAATAATTTTAATATTATATCAAAATATTAAAAAAATCAATGATTTGAGCTTACAAACTCTATATTTAAACATATAAAAGTGTAACATAAAAATGGAAAAAATTACATAATAAATCATAACCACCGGCTAAGCCGGTGGTTTGTTTTGCCCCTATAAGGGGCTATTACCGGCAGCATTTCATGCTTTGAACTTTCTTTCTCGTGCACCAATTTTCACAGCTGGTGCTAAAGCACCTTATTTTTTGCTTTTGTTTACTTGCTCACCCG
>OFLW01000037.1_pt1 | contig 117739 bp, 98 predicted proteins | sample 1541061 | NCBI WGS metagenome assembly OFLW01 (sample SAMEA4413045, study PRJEB24355) | metagenome | biome: human; feature: gut; material: faeces | place: United Kingdom | collected 2010
GTAGCTCAATGGTGGAGCACTCGGCTGTTAACCGATAGGTTGGAGGTTCGAGTCCTCTCCGAGGAGCCATTTTTTTTATTTAAAAAGAGTTATTAAAGAAGATATAAATGTCTTTTTTAATAACTCTTTTTTGTATTTCTCAAAGGAATTTAATAATTTATGTTGAATTATTAAATTATAAAGAAAGTGTTAACATATAGTTATTAATATTAGAAACTTGAAAGTTAAGTTTAATATAGTTTATATTTTTCTTTTAAAGTATGGGGATTTTTAGGATAAATCATTAATCTTAAGATATAAAAAATACTAAATATAATATTTTTTATTTGAAAGGAATATATTTAGGTATATAAGTTTTTTTATAAAAATGTTTATTGCCAAAAATCAATATTAGACATATTCAAAAACACTTTTAGAAAGCAAATGAGTATAAAGTGAGTTTAAGTTTATCTTATATATAAAAATAAAGTTGAGAGTTTTTATATATTTTGATATTTAACTAAAAGAGTATATTTAAGTAAACATTTATATTTAAATTTAATTTTTAGTTATTGCATAAGGGGATTTGATAAAAGTAGAAAGTAGTACATGCTTTTATATAATTAAATTATTAAATACAAAGTGTATGCATACTTTAAACAGATTACTAATACTAATTTTTCTAGAAAGGTGGTGAATGCTACTTATATGTTGATATGTAAACAATATCAATAATGTAGCAGAAGATTATGAAGGAGTATAAAATTGAGAATTTAAGAAATATAGGTATTATAGGACATAGTGATTCAGGTAAAACTGCATTATCAGAAGCTTTACTTTATTATACAAAGACTACTGATAGATTAGGAACTTGTGAAGATGGAAATACAATAAGTGATTATGATCAAGAAGAGAAAAAAAGAAAGATATCACTAGCCTTATCTATTATTCCTTTTGAATATGATGGAACTAAGATTAATATATTGGATACTCCAGGTTATTTTGATTTTGTTGGAGAGCAAATAGAAGGAGTTAAGGCTGCTGACTCTGCAATTATAACTGTATGCGGAGTTACTGGCGTTCAAGTTGGAACTGAAAAAGCCTGGGAATGCTGTGAAAAAGAAAAATTACCAAGAGCCTTTTTTATAAATAAATTAGATAGAGAAAATTCAAATTTTGATAAGGTATTAGAAAATATAAGAAATATTTTTGGAAACAAAGTAATTCCTACTCAATATCCTTTAGGAAAAGAAAAGGATTTTAAGGGGATTGTAAATCTTATAACTGAGGAAGCTTTTGAATATGAGAAAAAATCAGGAAAAATAAATAAGATAGAAATCCCTAATGAAGTAAAAGATAAGGTTAATGAGTATAGAACTTATTTAATGGAATCTGTAGCTGAAACTGATGAGGAATTACTTGATAAATATTTATCTGAAGGAGAGCTTACAGTTGATGAAATCTATAAAGGACTTTCTATTGGATTTGAAGAAGGAGATATAGCTCCAGTTATGTGTGGAAGTTCAGTATCAATAGTTGGTATGAAAAGCCTATTAGATTCAATTAAAGGATATTTCCCATCACCAGATATAAGTAAAGCTAAAGTTGCTATTGATAGCAATAATAAAGAAATATTAGTTAAGTCAAATAAGGATATGCCATTTTCTGCATTTGTATTTAAAACAATTGCTGATCCTTTTGTAGGAAAGCTTTCAATATTTAAGGTGCAAACAGGAGAGCTAACAACTGATAAGATAATTATAAATTCCAAAAATAATAAGGTAGAAAAAGTTAGTTCCTTATGCTTTTTAAGAGGTAAAGGTCAAATACAAACAAGTAAAATATGTGCTGGAGACATAGGTGCTGTTACAAAACTTCAATATACTTCAACTGGTGATACTCTTTGTGAAAGTAACTTTAAGATTGCTTATGAAGGATTTGAGTTCCCAGAGGCAGTTATGACTATGGCAGTATTACCAAAAAGTAAAGGTGATGAAGAAAAAATTTCACAAGGACTTTCTAAACTTCTAGATGAAGATCCAACATTTAAGGTTTCTAGAGATCAAGAAAATGCAGAGACTTTAGTTTCTGGTATTGGAGAGACACATATAGAGGTTTTAGCTAGTAAATTAAAGAGTAAATTTGGAATTGATGTAATTCTTCAAGATCCTAAGATTCCTTATAGAGAAACTATAAAAGGTAGTTCTGATGTACAAGGAAAGCATAAAAAACAATCTGGCGGCCATGGACAATATGGAGATGTAAAAATTAAATTTGAGCCTAGAAGAGATGGTGAGCTTGATTTAGAATTTGTTGATAAGGTTGTTGGAGGAGTTGTTCCTAGAAACTATATACCAGCAGTAGAAAAGGGCTTAAGAGACTGTTTAAAGAAAGGGGTTTTAGCAGGTTATCCTGTAATAGGAATTAAGGCTACATTACATGATGGATCATATCACCCTGTAGATTCATCAGAAATGGCATTTAAGGTAGCTGCTTCATTAGCATATAAGAAAGGTATGGAGAATGCAAAACCTGTTATATTAGAGCCTATTATGAAGGTAGAAATAATAATTCCAGATGAATACATGGGTGATATAATTAGTGATATAAATAAGAAAAGAGGAAGAGTAATTGGAATGGAACCAGAAGGTAATAATGAAAAAGTTATAGCTGATATTCCTTTATCAGAAATGTTTAAGTATGCTACTGATTTACGTTCAATGACTCAAGGAAGAGGAAGCTTTAGCATGGAATTTGAAAAATATGAGGAAGTTCCAAGTACAGAGGTGGATAAAATAATAGAAGATGCAAAGAAAATGAAAGAAGCTAAGGAAGCTTAATGAATTATATGTAGAAATTTGGGGAGTACCATCTTAAAATTTAAAAAGATGGTACTTTTTATGTATACAAGGAAAAAAATGTGGTTAAATTAATAATGTTAAAGGTATTATTAAAATTTGTTTAAAGAAATAATTTAGAAAGAATATATTGATGATATAAAACTAATGAATAAAAAAATATATAATAGAATATAAATTTTTTAGGAGTATTTTATCTTATTATAATAAAAAGTTAAGAGGTACTTTCTAAAAGCTCAAGGCTTTAATTTAATTAAAATTATTAGTAACGGAAAAATATCTTAAATTAAAGTGAAATAATGTAAAGATTAAAAATAATTAAATCTTTTGAAAAATGAGAGGGTTTTTATATTTATATATCTAATTATATATTTAGAGATAATATCTTAAATGAGGTGTAATTCATGTGCAATTATAGAATGGATATAAAGGGTAAAATAAGTTTAAGTGATTATAGCAACATCTTTGATTATATAAATATTGTTGATGTATGTGATAGATTTATGATTTATATGGAGTCTTTAGATGATGATAATATAGGTATTATTTGTTCTATGCTTAAGGACAATAATTTCAATATAAAAAATCAAGGATATGACAATCAGGGGATTTACTATATAAATGCTAAGAAAATAGGTTAGTGAAAGCAAGCCATAATAGTATTTTTTATATAAATAATTGTAAAAGTATATAATTTAAAAATGGTATAACTTTAAATGTGTAAAGGTACGTACATTTATGTTATAATGTACTTTGTGTTAAATAAAATTATTAATAAGCTATAATTTAAGTTGTCATATAATAATTTAACGAAGTGAATTCTAAAGGGCAACTTGTAAGAAGCACTTATAGTTGAATTAATCCATAAGGAACATGGGGGAGGATTTTTTAAATGAAGAATTACGTTGTTGGAATAGATCTAGGGGGAACAAAAATTAGCTGTGCTCTTGCTGATCTAGAAGGAAATGTTAAAGCTCAACATACAACTCCAACTAATGCTCATGAAGGAGAGCAAGCAGTTTTAGATAGAATTATAGGCTGTGTTGAAACTGTAATATGTGAAGGAAAAGTAACTATTGATGAAGTAGAAGCAATAGGTATTGGATCACCAGGACCACTAGATGCTAGAACTGGTATAATAATAACAACTCCAAATTTACCTTTCAAAAACTTCAACTTAGTTTCACCATTAAAAGCTAAGTTTGGTATTCCTGTTTACTTAGATAATGATGCTAACGTAGCTGCTATAGGTGAATTTATGTTAGGTGCTGGAAAAGGTACTGAAAATATGATTTATATAACTGTAAGTACTGGTGTAGGTGGAGGAGCAATCCTTAACGGTAAAATATACAGAGGAAGTACTTCAAATGCATTAGAAATTGGACATTCAACTGTTGCACCTGGAACTGTAAGATGTAATTGTGGTAACATGGGATGTCTAGAAGCTGTATCATCAGGAACAGCTATTGGTAAAAGAGGAAGAGAAGCAGTTGCTACAAATGTAGAAACAAGCTTAAAAGATTACGACAATGTAACTTCATATGAAGTATTTGTTGAAGCAGCTAAAGGTGACAGAGTTGCAAAATCAATAATAGATGAAGCTTTAAACTACTTAGGAATTGGTGTTGCAAATGCAATAGCAACTTTTGACCCAGACATGGTTGTTATAGGTGGAGGAGTTTCAAAAGCTGGAGAAGTTGTTTTTGAAACAGTTCAAGAAGTTGTTAATGAAAGATGTTTTAAAGCTATGGCTGAGCATTGTAAAATAGTTCCTGCTGGATTAGGAACTGATGCAGGAGTTATTGGAGCAGTAGCTTTAGCATTATTAGAGTGCAAATAATAAATTTATATAAATAAGTTAGAAGTTTTTACTTCTAACTTTATTTTTTTATATATTTTGCTAGACAAATATAATGTTTACATAGTAAAATGTTATAAATTTATAAACTCGCAAATTTAAATAATTAAATACTAGAAAAAAAGGTTATTTTATGATAAAACTATATTGAAAATGGTAAATTAAGTATGAAGTTAGGTCATAACCACATATTGTGATTATTATAAAGACATTATATAAGTTCATTATATAATGTCTTTTATACTATAAATAACTTCCATACTATAAAACATAATATTTTATATAATTATGCTTATATATAGGTAAAAGTAAGATTTTAAAAAGTAGTAAGGTTTGATTTTTAGAAAATAAAAAAATTTTAGAAATTTAAAAATAACTATTGCTAAATAATAATAATTATTATATAATAATGACATAAGGTTGATGAGGAAATACATCAACGAAGAAACACTTAAATAAAGACTTTTAAATTATGATATAAATAGAAATTAGATAAATTGTTTGTTTTGTAGGAGGAATAAAATTATGAAAAAATTTGTTTGTACAGTATGTGGATATGTTTATGAAGGAGAAAAAGCACCAGAAAAATGCCCAGTATGTGGAGTTGGAGCTGACAAATTCGTAGAACAAGGAGAAGACTTAGCATTTGCAGATGAGCACAGAATCGGAGTTGCTAAAGGCGTAGATGAAAGAATAATCGAAGGATTACAAGCTAACTTTGTTGGTGAATGTACAGAAGTAGGAATGTACTTAGCTATGGCAAGACAAGCTGATAGAGAAGGATTCCCAGAAGTTGCTGAAGCTTACCAAAGAATAGCTTTCGAAGAAGCAGAGCACGCTGCTAAATTCGCAGAAATGTTAGGAGAAGTTGTAGAAGCTGATACAAAAGCTAACTTACAAGCAAGAGTAAATGCAGAGCATGGAGCTTGCCAAGGTAAAAAAGACTTAGCTACTTTAGCTAAACAATTAAACTTAGATGCAATCCACGACACAGTTCACGAAATGTGTAAAGACGAAGCTAGACACGGAAAAGCTTTCGCTGGATTATTAAACAGATACTTTAAATAAGATATAAAAATTACACGCTTTATAAATTAAAAATTTAATTACTTCCTTATTAGAAGAGATGCCGTAAAGGTATCTCTTTTTACTTATGAGTAAAAAGTTTTTATTATAATATTTTTATTAGAAGGTATATAATTATTAAAGAGTTAACTTTATTTTATACATAAAAGGAATAGAAGGGAGAAGTATTTTTAATATGAAAATATATTTTACAAGGCATGGAGAAACTTTATGGAATCTTGAGCATAGATTTCAAGGATGGAAGGATTCTGAGTTAACTGAAAATGGAGTTAAAAGAGCAGAGCTATTAGGAAAGAGATTTAATGATATTAAAATAGATAAGATTTTTACAAGTCCTATAAAAAGAGCAAAAAGAACTGCATACTTAATAAAAGGTGATAAGGAGATTGAGGTTGAAGAAGTTGAAGGATTAAAAGAAATAAGTTTTGGAAAGTGGGAAGGAATGACCACTGAAGAGATAAAAAGTCATGACGAATATGTAGATGAATTAGACAATCTATTTAACAAACCATTTTCTTATAAGAGTTTTGAAGGAGAAAATATAAAGGATTTTACAGAAAGACTATTTAAAACTGTAGATGATATTATAAAAAATAATGAAGATAAGGACATTTTAATAGTTACTCATGGAATGTGTGTAAGATATTTAATAGGATATTTTAAAAATGAGTTTGAGGAAAGCAAAATAATTGATTATCCTATATTCCATCAAGCTAGTTATAATGAGGTTGAATGGAATGGAGAAAATTTTGAAGTAGTTACTTTGAACAATATTGACCATTATGAATATGATAAATAATATAAGAAGTTTAAATAATTTAATGAATAAAAATTCTAAAATTACACAACTTAATAGTAGACTTGTGCTACAATCTTAAATCTAAAATCTAGTGATTTTTAAATCTACTTTCTTCGATTCTTGGGAAGATGGGAATAGATTTTAGAAGTAAGATTTTTAAATATTGAGGTGCTTTAAGTAGCACCTCCCTAATCTAAAAGTTATAGCTAAATCAAAATATTAGCTTAAAAGTTTAATGTAAAAGGGATATTTAGCTTACTGTAGCTTAGAAAGTAGCAATAAAGTTATAGAAAATTATGCTTTTAGATAATTTATGAGCACATTAAAAATAGGGATACAATTATGTATCCCTATTTTTTTTAGTAAATTACTTTTTCACAAATTTTTAAATCTACATTATTATCATTAAAGTATTCAATATATTCATCACTAGGTTTTGCATCTGTTATAACACAATTTAAGTCATTAATCTCACAGAAAGTCATTAAAGAAACATGGTCAAATTTTGATTGATCAGCTAAAAGAAAACATTCAGCACTTCTAGATATTGCAGTTTTCTTTATTTTAAATTCTTCTTTAGTAGAATTAGTAACCCCTCTTTTTAGTGAAATACCAGTACAAGCCATGAAGCATTTATTTATATTATAACTCTTTAATATATCTGTGCTATGTAAGCCTGTAAAAGATTGAGTTTTTCTGTTAAGAATTCCTGATAAACAAATTATATTTAAGTTGTTGTAGTGAATTCCCTTGCATATAGCTGTAACGCTATTAGTGAAAATAGTTATATCTTTTTTATCTTTTAGGAAATCAATAATATTAACTGTTGTTGTACCAGAATCTAAAAAGATGCTATCTCCATCTTCAATAAATTCAGCAGCAGCCTTTCCTAAAGCTAATTTTGAGTTGCTATTTTTAACATTTCTTTCTTCAAAAGATACTAACTCTTGATTTTCATTAACTGTTACTCCACCATAGACTTTTTTTATGGTTCCTTTTTCAACTAGAACACTTAAATCCCTTCTTATGGTATTTTTTGATACATCAAACACTTCACATAGTTTGTCAATTGATACGGTTTTGTGATTAATAATGTAATTTTCTACTAGGTCTATTCTTTTTGAACGCATATCTTTCCCTGTTGCTCGTAATATTCTATCAATAATATTAAGTTTAGTTAATTAGTGAGTATAAAATTTAATCTATTTATAATATATAGAGTTTATACTAAAGGTACTACTTTAATTTCATGATTAACAAATAAAAAATACTAAGAAGATAATCAATATAAACTAAAATTAACTCAAAATATTATATGTGATTAATCTGGATTTAGTACAGCAATTTATTGTAATGATTCCTACTGCAACAAGTGTTCATCTCCTTTCATAGGCTTTGTGATTCTATTATAAACGAAATTCTCAATAAAAGGAAGGGCAATTGTGAAATTAAATGAGTAACTTTTGGTTATATTTTTCGTAAATAATGATTATATTTATAGTAAATATGTGAAAAAGTTATTGACATGTTATGGTTAAGTTGGTATTATTAAAACATAAAGAAAACAAACAGTAAACAAAAAAAGAGAATAAATATAAAAGGTTAACTCATGAGAGGTGATTATATGGCTAATCAATTTATTATGCCAAAACGTATTATTTCAGGTGAAAATGCTTTAAATGAAAGTAAAGCGTATTTAAAGAGTTTTGGTAAAAGGGTTTTAATAGTTACTGATAAAGTAATGACTGATCTAGGTAATGTAAAGGTTTTAACAGATGTATTAGATGGTGAAAATATTGAACACGTTTTATACAATGAAATAAATAGTGAACCTACAGATACTATGATAGAAAAAGGAGTAAAACTTTATAAAGAAAATCAATGTGATTTTCTAATTGGTTTAGGTGGAGGAAGTCCAATAGATTCCACTAAAGCCATTGGAGCTATGATAACAAATGAAGGTAAAATATCTGATTATATGGGAAGAGAAATAGAAAAGGAACTTCCACCCTTTGCTGTAATACCAACTACAGCTGGAACAGGTTCAGAAGCTACTCAATTCACAATAATTACAGATACAAAAAATGATGTTAAGATGCTTTTAAAAGGAGCTAACTTATTACCAAACTTAGCAATAGTAGATCCGAGATTTACAATGACAGCACCTGCTAAGATAACAGCAGCTACAGGGCTAGATGCTTTAACTCATGCTATAGAGGCTTATACATCTAGAAAGGCACAGCCACTTTCAGATAGTTTTGCAGTTTCAGCTGTAAAAAGAATATTTAAGTACTTACCTATAGCTTTTGATACTCCAAAGGATTTAAAAGCAAGAGAAGAGATGTCAATTGCAGCTTTAGAAGCTGGAATAGCATTTAATAACTCTTCAGTTACAATAGTTCATGGAATGAGTAGACCAATAGGAGCTTTATTCCACGTACCACATGGATTATCAAATGCAATGCTTTTAGAAGCTTGTTTCACATATGTAGTAGATGGTGTTTATGATAGATTTGCTCAGCTAGCTAAAGAAATAAATATAGCTAATGACAACATGAGTGATGAAGAGGCAGCAAAAGCATTTATAGATGAAGTGGTTAAGTTAATGGTTAAATTAGAAATACCAACTTTAGAAGAGTTTGGAGTAGATAAAACTAAGTTCTTTGATAATATAGAAAAAATGGCAGCTGACGCTATGGAAAGCGGAAGCCCAAGCAATACAAGAAAGATTATTGAAGTTGATGATGTGATAAAAATCTATAATAATCTTTGGAGGTAATAAATTATGGCATTAGTAAAGATGACTGAGCTTTTAGATGCTGCAAGAGAAAAAAACTATGCAGTGGGAAGTTTCAGTATAGCAAACATGGAAATGGTTAAAGGTGCTTTAAAAGCAGCTGAAGAAATGCATTCCCCTATGATTCTTCAGATTGCTGAGGTTAGATTAACTAATTCCCCATTAGAATTAATCGGACCTTTAATGGTAAGCGCTGCAAAAAATGCTAAGGTACCAGTAGCAGTTCATTTTGATCATGGACTAACCTTAGAGAATATAGAAAAGGCTTTAAAGATTGGGTTTACATCAGTAATGATAGATGGGTCTCATTTAAGTTTTGATGAAAACGTTAAGATAACTAAGAGGGTAAAAGAATTAGCAGATAAATATGGGGCAGCTATAGAAGCTGAAATTGGACAAGTTGGCGGAAGTGAAGATGGTAGTGAAGATATAAAGATGAAAGTAACTAACGTAGAAGATGCTAAAAGGTTTGTTCAAGAGACTAAAGTTGATGCTTTAGCAGTAGCTATAGGAAATGCTCATGGAGTATATAAAGGAACTCCAAAACTTAGATTTGATGTATTAGAGAATTTGAGAGAAAACATCGAAACACCATTAGTTCTACATGGTGGATCAGGAATAACACCAGAGGACTTTAAAGAGTGTAAAAATAAAGGAATAAGAAAAATAAACATTGCAACTGCAACCTTCAATTCTGTTGAAGAGTCTGTAAGAAAATTATACGTAGATAATGAAAAGAAAGATTACTTCACACTTCAAGCTACAGAGGTTCAGGGAGCTTATGAGAATGTAAAGAAGCATATGGATATTTTTGAAAGTGTAAATAAGGCTTAGGAGATGGGTTAGTATGAGATATATAGAATTTGATGAGAAAAGAAAATTTGATATTGTCCCAGTAGGGAGAGTAGCAATAGATTTTAATCCTACAGATATTCACAAACCATTATCAGAAAGTAGGAATTTTAATAAATACTTAGGAGGTTCTCCTGCTAATATAGCAGTTGGACTGGCTAGATTAGGAAAAAAGGTTGGATTTATAGGAAAAGTTTCAGATGATAGATTTGGAGAGTTTGTAGTAAATTACTTCAAAAAAGAGGGAATAGATGTATCTGAAATAAGTAAGGCTAAAAATGGTGAATCTTTAGGATTAACATTTACAGAAATATTAAGTCCTACAGAAAGCAGTATTTTAATGTATAGAAATGGTATAGCTGATTTACAATTAGACGTTGATGACATTGATGAAGACTATATTAAGAATACAAAGGCTATAGTTATTTCAGGAACTGCTTTAGCAATGAGTCCTTCAAGAGAGGCTGCATTAAAAGCTTTAAGACTTGCTAAAAAGAATGGAACAGTTGTTATATTTGATGTTGATTACAGAGAATATAATTGGAAAAACAAAGATGAAATAGCAATTTACTATTCAATAGTAGGAAAAGAAAGTGACATCATAATGGGATCAAGAGAAGAGTTTGATCTAATGGAAGGCTTAATAGCTAAGGATAATACTGATGAAGAAACTGCTAAAAGATGGTTAGATTATGGTAATAAGATAGTAGTAATCAAACATGGTAAAGATGGTTCTACAGCTTATACTAGAGATGGAAAAGCATATAGAATAAAACCTTTCCCAGTAAAACTTTTAAAATCCTTTGGAGGTGGAGATGCTTATGCATCAGCATTTATATATGGAATTTTAGAAGGATGGGACATGATGGATGCTCTTGAGTTTGGAAGTGCCTCAGCAGCAATGTTAGTTGCAAGCCACAGTTGCTCAGAAGATATGCCAACAGTAGAAGCTATTAAAGAATTCATAAAGAAAGAAAAAGAAGAGTATGGAGAAATGGTAGCTAGAAGCTAAGGAGGTTATAACTATGGTAGAAAATATAGGTTTTTCAGAAGATGGGAAAAAGATTGTTACAGAGATTAATGGTAAGCATAGCAGTATGCTAATGGATATAGAAGTTATAAAAATGAAAAAAGGTGATAAAATAGTAATTTTAGAACCTAAAAAGGAAGTTGCAGTACTTCTTATGGAAGGTAAAATAAAATACCTTTGGGAAAATAAAGAGGTTGAAGCTAGCAGAAAAAATGTATTTGAAGAAGAGGGATTCTGTCTACATGTTTGCAAAAATGTAGAAGTTAAAGTTGAGGCGTTAGAAGAGGCTGAGATATTAATTCAAAAAGCTGAAAATGATAAAGAATTCTTAGCTAAGCTTTATAGACCAGAGGATGTAATAATTCAAGAATCATCTTTAGATAAATGGGATGGAACTGCAGCTCGTAAGATAAAAACATTCTTTGATTACAGTAATGCACCATATTCAAATATGGTTAATGGGGAAATAGTTTCTTATCCTGGAAGATGGTCAAGCTATATTCCACATGAACATCCACAACCAGAAGTTTATTATTATAAATTTGATAAGCCACAAGGCTTTGGAGCTTGCTTTATAGGCGATGAGGCTTACAAAGTTAAAGATGGTGGATATGCAATAATAGAAGGTGGATATACACATCCACAAGCTACTGCTCCAGGATATAGAATGTATTATTGTTGGATGATAAGACATTTAGATGGAAACCCTTGGACAGATAGAATTGATGATCCAGCTCATGTTTGGTTATTAGATGAAAAATAGGAAGGATGAGAAGTTTATGAGAATGACTACAGGCCAAGCGCTAGTAAAATTTTTAGATAATCAATACGTTTCTTTTGATGGTAAAGAAGAAAAATTTGTTGATGGGATATTCACTATATTTGGACATGGTATTGTAGTTGGATTGGGAGAAGCTTTATATGAAAATCCAGGTGAACTTAAAGTTTATCAAGGAAGAAATGAGCAAGGTATGGCTCATGTTTCAACAGCTTTCGCAAAACAAAACAATCGTAGAAAAATAATAGCTTGTTCAAGTTCAGTTGGCCCAGGAGCTGCTAATATGGTTACTGCAGCAGCTACAGCAACAGTGAATAATATACCATTATTACTATTACCAGGAGATTCATTTGCTACAAGACAACCAGATCCTGTACTTCAACAGATAGAACAGTCTTATAATTTAGGAATAACAACAAATGACGCATTTAAGCCAGTTTGTAAGTATTGGGATAGAATAAATAGACCAGAGCAACTTATGTCAGCAATGATAAATGCTATGAGAGTATTAACAGATCCTGCTGAAACAGGTGCTGTTTGTATAGCATTACCACAAGATGTTCAAGGAGAAGCTTATGACTTCCCAGAATATTTCTTTAAGAAAAGGGTTCATAGAATAACTAGACCTCTAGCTGTACAAGAAGAGTTTGAAGAGGCATTAGATATAATAATGAATAAAAAGAAACCTATAATAATTTGTGGTGGTGGAGTTAGATACTCAGAAGCAGGTGAAGCTTTAGTTGATTTTGCAGAGGAGTTTAATATTCCAATATGCGAAACACAAGCAGGTAATAGTGCTATTAAATCAAGTCACCCATTAAATTTAGGTGGTATAGGGGTTACTGGTAACCTTGCTGCAAATATGATTGCTAAAGATGCTGATTTAGTAATTGGTGTTGGAACAAGATTCTCAGACTTCACAACTTCATCAAAATCATTATTTAAGAATCAAGAAGTTGATTTTATAACTGTAAACGTATCAAAATTCCATGGTGGAAAAATGGATGCTCACAAGATAATAGGTGATGCAAAGGTATGTATAGAAGAATTACAAGCTATGTTAGAAGCAAATAACTATGAATCATCTTATGAAGATGAAATAGTAAATGCTAAAAAAGCTTGGAAAGAAGAGATGAAGAGATTAACAAATATTAAATATGATGAAAACTTTGAAGCTTTAATAAAACCTAAGAGAGAAGGATGCATAGAAGAGTTTAGTGTATTAACAGGAGGTTTAATCACTCAAACAGCTGCTTTAGGGGTTATTAGAGAAACAATAGATGATGATGCCATAGTAGTTGGAGCTGCTGGAAGTTTACCAGGAGATCTTCAAAGAATGTGGGAAACAGATGTTAGAGATTCATACCACATGGAATATGGATATTCATGTATGGGATATGAAATAGCAGCTACATTAGGAGCTAAGTTAGCAGAACCAGAAAGAGAAGTTTACTCAATGGTTGGTGATGGAAGTTACTTAATGCTTCATTCAGAGATGGTAACAGCTATGCAAGAGCAAAAGAAGATAAATATACTTTTATTTGATAACTGTGGATTTGGATGTATAAACAATCTACAAATGTCAAATGGTATAGGAAGCCTTGCTACAGAGTTTAGATATAGAGATGAAAATGGTAAGTTAGAAGGGGGATTAATCCCTATAGATTTTGCTAAGGTAGCTAGTGGGTATGGATTGAAAACATATTCAGTAAAAACTTTAGCTCAATTAAAAGAAGCTTTAGAAGATGCTAAAAAGCAAAAGGTTTCAACTTTAATAGATATAAAGGTGTTACCAAAAACAATGACAGATGGCTATGATGCATGGTGGCATGTTGGAATAGCTGGAGAATCAGAAATTGATGGTGTAAATAAGGCATTTGAGAACAAAGAGAAAAATTTAAAAGCCGCTAGAAGATATTAAAATATTTAAAGCAATTTTACTTTATATTATTTTGAAAATAAATTTAAATTTTAAAAGATGATGGAGGAAATGGTCATGATTAATATTGGTGTTATTGGAGCAGGAAGAATAGGAAGAATTCATGCTCAATCTATTCAAGAAAAAGTACAAGGAGCTCAAGTTAAAACTATAGCAGATGTATTTGAAGAATCAGCTAAAAAAGCTGCTGAGGAATTTAAAATTCCAAATTATACAGGAGATTACATGGAAATCTTAAACGATCCAGAAATTGATGCTGTAATAATATGTTCATCAACAGATACTCACTCAAAAATATCAATTGAAGCTGCTGAAAGAGGTAAACATATATTCTGTGAAAAACCTATAGATTACGATGTTGCTAAAATTGAAAAAACTTTAGAAGCTGTTAAAAAAGCTGGAGTAAAATATCAAGTTGGATTCAATAGAAGATTTGACCACAATTTTGCTAAATTAAAAGAACTTATAGAAGAAGGTAAAATAGGAAATCCACACATAATAAAAATTACTTCAAGAGATCCACAAGCTCCACCAATAGAATACGTAAAAGTTTCAGGTGGTATGTTCTTAGATATGACAATTCATGACTTTGATATGGCTGCATTCTTAAGTGGAAGTAGAATTTCAGAAGTATATGTACAAGGTGCATGTATGGTAAATCCTGAAATAGGAGAAGCTGGAGATGTTGATACAGCAATTATATCTTTAAAATTTGAAAACGGATGCATAGGTGTAATAGATAATAGTAGAGAAGCTGCTTATGGATATGACCAACGTGTTGAAGTATTTGGTGGAAAAGGATATGTAATGGCTGATAATGACTCAGATACAACAGTTACAATAGCTTCAGTTGATGGTATTGTGGGAGAAAAGCCAAAATATTTCTTCTTAGAAAGATACATGGATGCTTATGTTAATGAAATGCAACAATTTATAAACTGCTTAGTTAATGACACTGAAGTTCCAGTTGGAGCTAATGAAGGATTATATTCAGTTTTAGTTGGACTAGCTGCTACTAAATCATTAAAAGAAGGTAGACCAGTTAAAATAGAGTACTAATATTAAAAATGAGAATTAAAATGGTATAAAAAATTAAAAGGTATAAATAAGTTTTGGTCAGAAGAGCTAAATGGGAGTTAGCTTTTCTGACAAATAAGAAATGTAATGGGGGAAACGAGAATGTTTAATTCAAATGTAAAATTAGGAATAGCACCAATAGCATGGACAAATGATGACATGCCAGACTTAGGAAAAGAAAATACTTTCGAACAATGTATAAGTGAAATGGCTTTAGCAGGATTTAAAGGATCAGAAGTTGGAAACAAATATCCAAGAGATGTTGAAGTTCTTAAAAAAGCTTTAGAATTAAGAGATATGGAAATAGCAAGTGCTTGGTTCAGTTCATTTTTAACAACTAAACCATACGAAGAAACTAAAAAAGCATTTATAGAACATAGAGATTTCCTTAAGGCTATGGGAGCAAAGGTAATCGTAGTATCAGAACAAGGACATAGCATACAAGGTCAAATGGAAACACCAATATTTGATGGGAAATATGTTTTAAATGAAGAAGAGTGGAAAACACTTGCTGAAGGTTTAAATAAATTAGGAGCTTTAGCAAAAGAAAAAGGAATGAAGCTTGTTTACCACCATCATATGGGTACAGTAGTACAAACAACTGAAGAAATAGATAAATTAATGGACTTAACAGATGAAAATTTAGTTTACTTATTATTTGATTCAGGTCATTTAGTTTACTCAGGTGAAGATGCTTTAGAAGTATTAAAGAAATACGTAAATAGAGTAAAACATGTTCACTTAAAAGATATAAGAAAAGAAAAAGTAGAAGAAGTTAAAAGAGATAAGTTAAGCTTCTTACAAGGAGTAAGAAAAGGAGCGTTCACAGTTCCTGGAGATGGAGATATAGATTTTGAACCAATATTCAAAGTTCTTGATGATAATAACTATGAAGGATATTTACTAGTAGAAGCTGAACAAGACCCAGCAATAGCAAACCCATTAGAATATGCAATAAAAGCAAGAAAATATATAAAAGAAAAAACTAACCTTTAATAAATTTGGTCAATAATGAATTTTAGGTAACAGCATAATTAACTTATGCTGTTACCACAAAATAGGGTAGGGGGAGAATTTATGTTCATATTTTTGAGTTTTGCAATATTCTTAGTAGCTGTATTCGCTATTGCTTGGTATAAAGCTAAAGGAACTGATAATACAGAAACAGCAACAGGATATTTCTTAGCAGGAAGAGGATTAAGCGGTCCTGTAATCGCTGCAACAATGATACTTACAAACCTTTCAACTGAACAGATCATAGGTCTTAATGGTCAAAGTTATGCTACCAATATGGGACCTATGGCATGGGAAGTTACCTCATGCGTAGCACTTATAACACTAGCTCTTATATTCTTACCAAGATATTTAAAAGGCGGAATCACAACAATCCCAGATTATTTAGAAGAGAGATTTGATAGCACAACTAAAAGAATAGTTTCAATTTTATTCTTAGTTAGTTATGTTGTAACTTACATACCTACAGTTTTATATTCAGGTGGACTAGTTTTAAATCAGATTTTTGGTATATCAGATTTATTAGGAATAAGTACATTCCAAGCTGTAGCATTAACTGGATTTTTACTAGGGGTAGTAGGTGCTATATATACAGTTCTTGGAGGTATGAAACTAGCAGCATTCTCTGATACTGTAAATGGAATTGGCTTATTAATCGGAGGTCTTTTAGTACCTATATTAGGAATATTATTACTTGGAAATGGAGATTTTGTTGGAGGATTTGAAATAATAATTGCAACTCCAGAAAAGCTTAATGCTATTAACCCAGCAAATGCACAATCACCATTAATTCCATGGCCTGTATTATTCACTGGATTATTATTTAATAACTTATTCTATTGGTGTACAAACCAATCAATAGTACAAAAAGCCTTAGGAGCTAGTAGTTTAAAAGAAGCTCAAAAAGGTGCTATACTTGCAGGATTAATTAAGGTTTTAACTCCAGCAATACTTGTATTCCCTGGAATCATAGCTTTTGCTAAATATGGAGATGCATTACCAAATGCGGATATGGCATATCCAACATTATTACTTGATGTATTACCAAAACCTTTATTAGGAATATTTGCAGCAATTTTATTTGGAGCTGCCATGAGTTCATTAAATGGTGCTATGAACAGTTCATCAACACTATTTACTTTAGATTTATACAAACCTATCATAAATCCAGAGGCTTCAGATAAACAACTTGTAAAAGTAGGACAAAAATTTATTATAGTGGTATCAATTATATCAGTTATAGTTGCTCCATTTATCCTATATGCTCCATCTGGATTATATAACTTCTTACAAGAGTGTAATGGATACTTTAACGTTCCAATATTAGCATGTGTAATAGTTGGATTCTTTACAAAGAGAGTTCCAAGTCTTGCTGCTAAAGCAGTATTCGTAGTGCACATTGTTTTGTATACGTTATCAAAGTTTTTCTTATCAGATATACACTTCTTATATGTACTAGGTGTGTTACTACCAATAGGTGTAATTGTAATGCTTATAATAGGTAAGATAAAACCAAGAGAAACAGATTTTGTTCAAGCTGATAAGGCATTAATAGATATGACTCCTTGGAAATATGCAAAACCAGCATCATTAGCTGTAGTTCTTGTTATGGCATTTATATATCTATTATTCTCACCTATAGGATTAGCTTAGAGTTAATAAATATAAGATATAAAAAGTTAGGAATGGACCTTAATACAATAAAATTTTGTTAGATATTATGGTTTTGGAGGGGATAAAATGAAAAAGATAAATTTTGGTATTGTTGGTTTAGGAAGATTAGGAAGAGCTCATGCTGAAAACTTAGCTTTTAAAATTCCAAATGCTAATCTTTTGGCAATTTGTTCAATAGATAAGAGTCAAGTTGATGAAGTTCAAAAGGCATGGAATATTCCATATGGATATACTGACTTTGATGAAATGTTAAAAAATAAAGAGTTAGATGCTATATTTATAGCTTCACCATCAGGATTCCATTGTGAACAAATAGAAAAAGCTTTAGATGCAGGTTTTCATGTATTTAGTGAAAAACCTCTTGGACTATATTTAGATGATGCAGTTAGAGCTATGAAGGCCGTTAATTCACATCCAAATCAAATATTTATGTTAGGTTTTATGAGAAGATATGATAAATCATATGCCTATGCTAAGAAAAAAATAGAAGAAGGTGCTATAGGTAAACCTGTACTAGTTAGATGTTATGGATTAGATCCAGCTAAGGCTTTACCAAGCTTCTTAAAGTTTGCAAAAGATAGCTATAGCGGTGGATTATTCTTAGATATGGCAATTCATGATATAGATTTAGCTAGATGGTATCTAGAGTCAGAAGCAGATGAATTATGGGCTATAGGTGGAGCTTATGGACATAAGGAGTTTGATGAAATAAATGATGCTGAAACTGGAGCAGCCATGGTTAAATTTAAAAATGGAACAATGGCATTACTTGTTGCTGGAAGAAACTGTGCTCATGGTTATCACATAGAAACTGAGATCATAGGAACTGAAGGTACATTAAGAATTGGAACAACTCCAGATAAAAATTTAGTTACAGTATTTGATAATAGAGGAGTTAACAAGGAATGTGCAGGGGGATTCTTAGAAAGATTCGAAGATGCATATTTAGCTGAAGTTAAAGAGTTTGTTGACTGCGTATTAGAAAATAGAAAGCCAGCAGTAACTGTTGAAGATGGCGTTTTATCTACTATTGTTGGATACGCTTGTAAAGAGTCTTTTGAGACTGGAGAATTAGTAAAGGTCAATTACGAAGGTTATGATAAATTAATAAAATAGCCGCCTAATACTCAATAAATATCTTTGTATTAGGAAGCTTTAGAATATATTGAATATAAAGTTCAATTACTTTAAGGGCTTCCTAATACATATGATTAAAGAGTATTTTATATAAATTGCTTATTAATGTAGGATGTTTCATAGTTTTTTATCAATGTAAAATTCAACCTTCTCCTTAGCATGGTAAACTTGGAATATTGTCTAAAAGTTACATCCTACATTTTAAATCAAAAAATCTAATAACTTTAAATTAAAAGATGGTTATTTATCATTGAGGAAGTTAAGTTTTACTTAGCGCTTTAGTGATTTAAACTAATAAATAAAATCAGCCAAATAAAAACATAATATATATAAATAAAGGAGAATAAATGCAAAAAAAAGATATAAATTTAATTTCAGACATGGCAGTTAATAAGTTTAAGTTTGCAGATAGAGCTCCTATAAAATATTTTCTTAGAGCTATAGTTGCAGGATTTTTCTTAGTAGTAGCCATAATTCTTTCATACACTACTGGAGCTGTTTTAAATAATTCATATCCAGAGCTGGCAAGAATAATGGTAGCTGCAACCTTCTCATTGGCATTAGGACTTATTGCTTTTATTGGAGGAGAGCTTTTTACAGGAAACAACTTAGTCATGGCAATTGGCATATACAACAATGAGTGTACCTTAACTATGGCCTTAAAAGTTTGGTTTATGAGTTATTTAGGAAATTTTATAGGATCTATATTATTAGGGTTTTTATTTGTTAAGAGTGGTGCATCTATGGATTTAATAAAGGATTATGCCAAAGGTATAGTTGATATAAAACTTAATTTACCTACTCTTGAACTATTTTTAAGAGGTATGCTTTGCAACTTCATGGTTTGTATAGCATTTCTAAGCACAATAAAAATGAAATCTGAAACAGGCAAATTAATAATTATGTTCTGGTGTATATTTGCATTTGTTATCGCTGGTTTTGAACACAGCATTGCTAATATGGGAATATTCTCTATAACTTATTTCTCCTCAGGTGATGTAAGTTTATCTCTTGTTTTCCGTAATTTATTTTGGGTTACATTAGGAAATATGGTAGGAGGGGGAGTCTTATTAGCATTGCCACTTAAATTTATGAGCATGGAATAACTTTTATGGATTAACTAACTTCCTTACCTGTTAATTATAATTTTTATTTAGCATCTAAAAACAATGATTTTTAAAAATTACCACCTTTTAAAATTATTGATTTTAATAAATTACTACACTGAAAATTAAATACCTAATTTACTTTAATATATAAATTTAAAACTTTGAAATTCATATTAACAGGAAAAATCTAAAAAATATATATAGGGTTGAAAGGAAGTAGAGTTTTTATGGAAAATATTATTTTTAATGAATCAAATGGAATTGCTGAGGTAATTATAAATAGACCTAAAGCATTAAATGCCTTAAACAATCAAACTATAACTGAACTTGGTGAAGTTATAAATGAAATTTCAAAAAGAAAAGATATAAAAACTGTAATTATAACAGGAGCAGGGGAAAAGGCTTTTGTAGCTGGTGCAGATATTGTTGAAATGAAAGATTTAAATTCAATGGAAGCAAGAGACTTCTCAAGATTAGCTCAAAAGGTATTTTCAGATATAGAAAATATGCCACAAATTGTAATAGCTGCTGTTAATGGATATGCATTAGGTGGTGGATGTGAGCTTTCAATGGCTTGTGATATAAGATTAGCTTCTAAGAAGGCTAAATTTGGACAACCAGAAGTTAATTTAGGAATTCTTCCAGGCTTTGCAGGAACTCAAAGACTTCCAAGATTAGTTGGGAAAGGAATAGCTAAAGAGCTTATATTCTCAACAGATATGATTGATGCTGAAGAAGCACATAGAATAGGACTTGCTAATAAGGTTTATGAGCCAGAAGAGTTAATGGACAAGGCAAGAGAATTAGCTAATAAAATAATGAGTAAGAGTCCAGTAGGAGTTAGATTAGCTAAGGCAGCAATAAACAATGGCTTAAACATGGATACTGAATCAGCATACAACTATGAGGCAGATTTATTTGCTTTATGTTTCTCAACAGAAGATCAATTAGAAGGTATGAATGCCTTTGTTGATAAGAGAAAAGCTGATTTTAAAGATAAATAAGACTACTTTGAATATATAAAATTCTAATAAGTTTATAAAAATTAAAACAGCAATTAAGTTTATGTAACTTATATTAATCTACCCACGAAAGGATTGTTATGTATGGTAAGAGTTAGTTTTTTTAAACCATGTGAAGTAGCGGAATTTGTTAAAGATGGAGATACTATAGTGACAGAAGGATTTGTTGCTAGCTGTTGCCCTGAATCCTTGACTAAGGCTTTAGAAAAACGTTTTTTAGAAACTGGTCATCCAAGAAATTTAACTTTGATGTATTCTGCAGCACAAGGAAATAGAGATGGAAGTGGAGCAGATCACTTTGCTCACAAAGGAATGACAAAAAGAGTAATAGCAGGTCATTGGAACATGGCTCCAAAGCTTGGAAAAATGGCTGTTGAAAATGAAATAGAGGCATATAATTTGCCACAGGGAACTTTAGCTCAATTATTTAGAGATATAGCTGGTAAGAGAGTTGGAACTATAACTCATGTAGGATTAAATACCTTTGTTGATCCTAGAATAAGTGGAGGAAAGTTAAACGAAGTTACTAAAGAGGATATAGTTAATCTTATTGAGATTGAGGGAGAAGAAAAGCTTCTTTATAAATCCTTTCCAATAGATGTTTGCTTTCTAAGAGGTTCATCAGCAGACGAATGTGGAAATGTAACTTTAGATAGAGAGGTGGCAACATTAGATGTTACTTCAATTGCTCAAGCTTGTAAAAATAACGGAGGAAAAGTTTTTGTACAAGTTGAGAGAGTGGTATCAGGGGGATGCTTAGATCCTAGACTTGTTAAGATTCCAGGAATATATGTTGATGGAATTGTTTTAGCTGAGCCATGTGATCATGAGCAATGTTTAGGAATGAAATTTAATCCAGCTTATACAGGAGAAGTTAGAATTCCATTAAGCAGCATAGAAAAAGCACCTTTAAATGCAAGAAAAGTAATTGCAAGAAGAGCAGCTATGGAGCTTAAAAAGGATACAATAGTTAACTTAGGAATTGGTATACCAGAGGTTATATCACTTGTTGCCAATGAAGAAGGTATTGGAGATTATATGACACTTACAGTTGAATCTGGTCCTGTGGGAGGAGTACCTCAAGGGGGAGCAGCCTTTGGAGCTTGTATAAATCCAGATGCTATTTTAGATCAGCCTTATCAATTTGATTTTTATGATGGGGGTGGAGTTGATTTAGCATTTTTAGGATTAGCTCAAGCTGATAAAAATGGAAATATAAACGTAAGTAAATTTGGACCTCGTATAGCAGGTTGTGGAGGATTTATAAATATAACACAAAATGCTAAAAAGGTTATATTCTGTGGTACTTTCACAGCTTCAGGATTAAAAGTAGAAACTGGAGATGGAAAGCTTCATATAATTCAAGAAGGTAAATCAAATAAATTCCTTGAAGATGTTGAGCAAATAACTTTCAGTGGAGAGTATGCTAATAAAACTAATCAGCCAGTTATGTATATAACTGAAAGAGCTGTATTTGAATTAAGGAATGATGGACTACATTTAACAGAAATTGCTCCAGGAGTTAACCTTGAAGAAGATATTTTAGCTCACATGGACTTTGTTCCTAAGATAGATGAACCACTTAAGCTTATGGATGAAAGAATATTCTACGATAAGCTTATGGGGCTTAAATAAAAACATTAAAAGCTTAGATTATTAATGAAATTAATCTAGAATTAAATGATTTAAAAAGTTGTAACTCTAGATATAATTACAGAATTTTGGGAGGAATTAAGGTATGGATTTCAGTTTAACACAGAAACAATTAGACGTACAAAGAGCAGTAAAAGAATTTGCAGAAAGGGAATTAAAACCATTTGCTATTGAAAATGATGAAAATAGTACATTCCCAATAGAAGCTTATAAAAAGTTAGGTGAATTAGGTGTCATAGGACTTCCATATTCAACTGAATACGGCGGAACAGGTGGAGATTATCTTTCATATGTCTTAGCTATAGAAGAAATTTCAAAGGTTGATGCATCTATGGGAATAGCAGTATCAGTAACTACTTCATTATGTGCTGGTGGAATTAGTAATGCATCAGAAGAGCTTAAGAAAAAATATCTACCAGATATACTTTCAGGTAAAAAGCTTGGATCTTTTGGATTAACTGAACCTAATGCTGGCTCAGATGCTGGTGGAGTTATTACTGTAGCTGAGAAAAAAGGAGATAATTATATCTTAAATGGGGCTAAATGCTTCATAACAAATGCACCTTTATCAGGAACATTTATAGTTTTTGCTCTAACAGATAGAACAAAGGGACCTAAAGGATTATCAGCATTTATTGTAGAAAAAGATTTCCCAGGAATATCAATAGGAAAAATAGAAGATAAATGTGGTATTAAATCAGCACAGGTTTCAGAAGTTCTATTTAATGACTGTGTTGTACCAGCTAGCAATTTAGTTGGTAAAGAAGGTGATGGATTCAAAATAGCTATGAAAACTTTAGATGGAGGAAGAATTGGGGTTGCTGCCCAAGGCTTAGGAATAGCAGAAGGAGCTTTTGAAATAGCTAAAGAATACATGAAGGAAAGAAAACAATTTGGTAAGCCTTTATTTAAACAACAATATTTAGCTTTCAAAATGGCTGAATTAGCAGTTGAAATTGAACAAGCTAAGTATATGTTATATAAGGCAGCAATGGACAAACAAGAAGGAAAACCTTATTCAGTATCAGCTGCTAAGGCTAAACTAGTTTGTACAGATGCAGCAATGCATGTTACTACTGAAGCTATTCAAATGCTTGGTGGTAATGGATACATGAGAGAGTACCAATTAGAAAGAATGATGAGAGATGCTAAGATCACTCAAATTTATGAAGGTACAAATGAAATTCAAAAATTAATAATAAGTGGAAGCTTATTTAGATAAGGAAATAAACTTACATTATCTGCAGTTTTAATTAACTGTAATTAAAAAATACACAACTATAACAACTAAAAGTTAAAAATCAATTCATTTTATATAGTAAAATATATATTAATGCTTAGGAATTTTAGTAAGCTTTAATTAACCCTTAAAGAACTTTATTTAAATTCCAAATTAAAATCTTAGGTTTGTAATTTTAAAATAACTAAAAATAACTAAAAACAACTAATAACAACTAACAACAAAGATAAACAACAACTAATTAATAAATAAAGCACCCCTTGGGTAATAGGGGTGCTTTAATTTTGCAAGATATTCCAATATTATATTAGTATTGAAATATCTTTTTTTAATGGTTTAAATTTTCAATTTGAAAGAGAAGTAAATGTTGCAAATTATGTGTAGTTTTTAAGAAAGTCAAAATTATATAATTATTTATATAGATTGGATTAATTCATATAAGAGAAGAACTAAGGAGAAGAAATGGAGTTAAATAAAGATTGTATTAGGATATTACAGTATCTCATAGAAAAAAACGATTATGTAGAAATTGATGAAATAGCAGCTGAATACAAGGTAACTAATAGAGCTATAAGATATAAAATTGATAAGATAGAGAAGTTTTTGGTTAATAATGGATTTGATTATATAGATAGAAAATATAAAAAGGGTGTAAGAGTTAAAAGCACAGAAAAGCTTAGAAATTTCATGAAGAAATTTGCAGGGGAATATACACCATATAAATATAGTTATTCTAAAGAAGAAAGGTTTGTATATATATTACTTAAATTACTTCAAGAAAATAAACCTATAAAAATAAGACAGTTTGAAGAAAAACTTTGTGTATCTAGAAATACCTTGCTTAAGGAGCTAGATTACATAGAAGCTTGGCTGCAGGATAAAAATCTAAAGTTAATTAGAAAACCTAAAGTTGGGTTAATGATTTCAGGGGACGAGATAATAAAGAGGAGCATAGCAGGAAGAATATTATCTAAAACCATATCCTCTGAGGATCTTTTAAATTATATATCTCAAAAAACAATTAAATCAAAAATAAACAATCTTCAATTTGATACTTTATTTTCAGATATAGATATAGATTTTATTGATGGGTTAATAAAGTTTGCAGAGGTTGAGCTAAAAAGAGAATTTAGTGACGAGTCTTATGGTGGGTTAGTTACACATTTAGCCATAATGATAAAGAGGGTTCAATTAAATAAGAGTATTTATCTTCATAATGTAAATGAAGAGTTTATGAAGGAAACAAAGGAATATAGTGTTTCAGAATATATAATAAGAAAAATAGAAAAGCACTATAATATAAAGGTTCCTAAAGAGGAGACAAACTATATAGTAATACATTTATTAGGGGCAAAGGTTCTAAAGGAAAACGTCATGGATGAAACTAAATATAAAGAGAGCGAGCTATACAACGTTATAGATAAAATGACAGCCTGTATAGAGTCTTTTTATAATATAAGCTTTGGAGAGGGAAGACAGAGCTTAATACAGGGGCTTATGCTTCATCTAAGACCATCAATTTATAGAATTAAATATGGAAATAGACTAGTAAATCCACTCTTTGATGATATAAAAATAAAACATGAAGAATTGTTTAAGCAAGTAAAAGCTGCAAGTAAATATTTAGAGGATTTTATTGGGGCAGAGCTTGGAGAGCATGAAATTTCATATATAGTAATTCATTATGCTGCAGCACTTAGACAATATAATGAAAAGAAAAGTAGGAAAACTAAAGTAATAATTGTATGTGGAACTGGAATAGGAACATCAAAGATGATAGCAGCAAGTATTAGTGAGAGATTTCATGTTGATATAGTAGGAACTTATGCTAGTAGGAATGTTACTAGGGAAATTATAAATGAATGTGATTATGTAATAAGCACAATAGACATACAGTCCTTATCTGAGGATGAATATATAAAGGTTAGTCCTATACTTAATGAGAAAGACTATGAAAAATTAGAGAAATATCTTTTAGGTAAGGTTAAAGATAATAATAAGAGCAATGAAATTGAGCTTGCAAATAGAATCTTGGAGGCTGTTAAAAAGCATTGTGATGTGGATGATGAAGAGCAACTTAGATATGAGGTTTTATATGAGATAAAAAGACAAGAAGAAAAGAAACCCAAAGTAAATGAAAAGCTATCATTAATAGATTTTATAAAGAAAGATAATATAAGACTTAATTTAAATTGTAAGGATTTTGAGGATGTTATACTACAGGGAACAAAACCCTTGGAGGAAAAGGGCTTTGTAACTCATAAGTATGGATTAGGTATAATAAATAAATTAAAAGAGTTTGGAGCATACATGGTTATAGCACCAGGGATATGCTTAGCTCACACAGATTTAACTAATGAAATTAATAAAAGCTGTATGAGTTTTATTAATTTAAAATATCCAATTAAATTTAATAGTGAGTTCAATGATCCAGTAAAAATAGTACTTACTTTTGCTAGTTTAGATAAGGAAATCCACTTAAATGCTTTATTAGAATTTATGGATGTTATAAATAATCCGCAAGATTTAGATAGATTAAAAAAGACATCATCTAAGGATGAGGTTTTAGAGATTTTTTCAAAATATAAAAGAAATTAAATATATAAAGATAAATATAAAAAGCTCTGTTTTAAGTTTATATAAGCTTAAAATAGAGCTTTAGTTTTATATTTAAATTAGTTCAATATTTCAAATTTGATTTTACGCATAAGGTTATGTAAACATATTCAAAAGTTTTTTCATGGATATTATAATTAAATCAAGCTAAAGGAAAACTTAAAGATTTAAATAATGAAAGGATTTGTTATGTTAGGAGATTTAGTCACTAAGGATTTAATAAAAGTTAATGAAGAATGTAATGATTGGAAAGAAGCTATAGAAATTGGAGCTAAATTATTAGAAGAAAAGGGACTAGTTAAAGAAAGTTATAAAGAAGCTATAATTAATAATTTTTATGAACTAGGTCCATACATGGTGATTGCTCCTGGTATTGTTTTATCCCATGCCAGACCGGAATTTGGTGTTAATGAAACTGGAATAAGTATAATTACACTAAAAGATGAACTGAATTTTGGGAGTGATCAAAATGATCCAGTAAAATTAGTGGTAACATTAGCCGCTAAGGATAATGATAATCATGTTGAAGCTTTAGCAGATTTAATGCAATTATTCATGAATGAAGCTGATTTAAATGGAATTTTAAATGCTAATTCTATAGAGAATGTCTATGAAATTACAAAGAAATATGCAAAAGGAAAATAACAATTAAAATAAATGGAATTAAAAAGGAGAGGATTTTTATGAAAATATTAGTTTGTTGTGGAAGTGGATTAGGAAGTAGTTTTATGATCGAAATGAATATCGAGAATGTTTTAAATGAACTTGGAGTTAAAGGTGTTGAAGTAAACCATTCAGACCTTGCATCAGCTAAAGGTACAAATGCTGATATATATGTTGGAACAAGAGATATAGCTGTTAGATTAGAAGGATTAGGTGGAGAGGTTGTTTCTCTAAATAATATGATAGATATTAATGAGCTTAAAGAAAAACTTACAGAAGTTCTAAAGAAAAAAGGTGTTTTATAAAATAGACTAATATTTAAGTTACATATAACTTAAAATTTAGTTTTGAAATTGATTTTTAGGGCTACTAAGCCTGAGTTATCGGGTTTAGTAGTTTGTTTATACAATTTAATAAATATGAGGAGAGAAGAAGCATGTTAAAGTTTTTATTGGATATATTAAGTACACCAGCTATTCTAGTTGGTTTCGTAGCTTTAATTGGTCTTATATTTCAGAAAAAATCTGCATCCGATTGTATAACTGGAACTATTAAAACTATAATGGGATTCTTAGTTCTTGGTGGTGGAGCAACAATAGTTGTTGGAGCTCTAGATGCCTTTGGAAAAATGTTTGAGTATGGATTTGGAATAACAGGAATAGTTCCTAATAATGAGGCTATAGTTGGACTAGCTTTAGTTGACTATGGAACACAAACAGCCTTAATTATGGCTCTTGGAATGATAGTAAATATACTTATAGCTAGATATACTAAATTAAAATACATATTCTTAACAGGACATCATACATTATATATGGCATGTATGCTTGCAGCTATATTAATAGCTGGTGGTATGAATGGAGTTCCTTTAGTAATATTTGGAGCATTGCTCTTGGGATTAATAATGGCACTTATGCCAGCTTTAGCACAACCTGTAATGAGAAAAATAACAGGTGTTGATAACATAGCTTTTGGACACTTTGGAACAGTAGGATATCTTGTATCAGCAGGAGTTGGTAAATTAGTTGGAAAAGGTTCAAAATCAACAGAAGATATGAATGTACCTCAAGGATTAACTTTCTTAAGAGATACATCAGTAGCAATAAGTTTAACAATGCTTATATTATATATAATAGTTGCACTTGCAGCTGGACCAGCATATGTTGAGCAAAACTTAAGTAATGGACAAAACTTCTTAGTATTTTCAATGATTCAAGCAATTACATTTGCAGGTGGAGTATATGTAATACTTGCAGGTGTTAGATTAATACTTGGAGAAATAGTTCCTGCATTCAGAGGAATAGCTATGAAACTTGTACCAAATGCTAAACCAGCATTAGATTGTCCAGTAGTATTCCCTTATGCACCAAATGCTGTTTTAATAGGTTTCCTATCAAGCTTTGTTGGTGGAATAGTTGGAATGTTTATCTTAATCGCATTAAAAGCACCAGTAATATTACCTGGAGTTGTTCCTCACTTCTTCTGTGGAGCTACAGCAGGAGCCTTTGGTAATGCTACAGGGGGAAGAAGAGGAGCTATATTTGGAGCCTTTGCTAATGGATTACTTATAACATTCTTACCAGCATTATTATTACCTACACTAGGTGGATTAGGATATACTGCTACAACATTTAGTGATGCTGACTTTGGAGTAATAGGAATAATATTAGCTAAGATAATAGCAATATTTGCATTATAGAACAATTAATTAACTTAAAATAATAAAGCTCATTAAGGTTTTATAAAATCTTAATGAGTTTTTTATTTTAAAAGCTTACTTTCCTTTTGTAGGTTAGATCTATTTATATGTAAGAGCCTTTTATATATTATAATTTAACTTTTAGATTTCATATTTCATAAATTATAAAATTAGGAAAATAAAAAACTCTATGCCTTATAGCATAGAGTTTTTAGAATTTTTAAAGGGTAGTGAGTTATGTTAAATTTTATGGTTTGATGTATAGATATCCTTCTGATTGCTTTTCAGCAAGTTCAATAATTCCAGCAGGAACTACCTTACAAAAAGAGAACAATTCATCTTTAGATATATTGAACTTATTAAGTGAGTTATTACATACTGCAAAAACTACTCCTTGTTCAGCAGGTTCAATAATTTTATCTATTAGATTAGTATTTCTAGCTATCAATTCTCTTAACTGAAAGACAGCCATAGAATTTGCTAACACTTCTAATTCATATTTTCTATTGGTCTCCTTAGCATTGTTTAATACATTTTTTAAGTTTTCTAAAACCATAGGCCATTTATTAGGCTCATCAATATGAAATATAATTTTCAACTTAACCACTTCCAAACTTAGATTAATTTCTAAGGTATTATATAAATATTAAATAAGATTTTAAAGTTGCTGATGTTATTTCTTTGTTCTATAACCACTTACAGAAGTGGACTACTTCTTAGTAAATAGATTGTTTTGTCTAAATTTACTAAGCGAATTTTTAACAGTACTCTGAACAAAATTTCTAACATCAACAACCTTGTCTTTAATATATTACTTTAAAAATAAATAATCAAATAAGGTAAAAATAAGATTTTTAAAATAATAGATTTATTTTGATAATATTTAGGTTTATTACAATTTTATATTCATAGTTTTTAATAATTTATATTTAAAACTTAAATATGTGTATTTTTGTAATGATTAGAATATAAAAGAAGTTAGATTGTGAGGGGATAGGACTTTTTGAATACGTTTGCTGTAAAAAGTTTCAAAAGTCCTATGTTTTGGTGAAAATGTTTGCAAAGAAGTTGGGATTGTCCGATATCATATCAATAAACTTCAATGTAATAGTTTGCAAGGGAAGGTATAATAGCATCATAACATTTAGTAAATGATTTTATTGAGGAGATGATTTTATGAGAAAGGCTTTTATATGCCCAACAAAATATGTTCAAGGAGAAAACGAATTACTTAATTTAGGTTACTTTGTAGAGACTTACGGAAAGTCAGCACTTTTAATAGCTCACCCAGAAGATATAAAGAGAGTTAAAGATAAATTAGATGCAACAGCAAAGAAATTTAACATTGAATTTGTAGAAGGTGGATTTAAAGGTGAATGTTCACGTCAAGAAGTTAAAAGACTTCAAGATCTTGCAAAGGAAATGAAATGTGATTGTACAGTAGGACTTGGTGGAGGAAAAGCTTTAGACACAGCTAAATGTGTTGCTGAAGGTGAAAAACTTATAGTAGTACCAACAATAGCAGCTACAGATGCACCAACTAGTCACTCAGCAGTTTTATATACAGAAGATGGATCATTTGATGACTATGCATACTTTAAAGCAAGCCCAAGTGTTGTTTTAGTAGACACAGAGGTAATAGCAAAAGCTCCAACTCGTTTCTTAGTAGCAGGTATGGGAGATGCTTTATCAACTTACTTTGAAGCAAGAGCAACATCAAGTTCATTTACTAAAGTCAATGCGGGATTACCATGTGGGGTAAGAGAAGAAAAATGTAGACCAGCAATCGGAACAAATGCTTCATTAGCACTTGCTAAGCTTTGCTATGAAACATTATTAGAAGACGGAAAGAAAGCTAAAGATGCTTGTGATTGCAACTGTGTTACTAAATCTTTAGAAAACATAGTAGAAACAAACATATTATTATCAGGTTTAGGATTTGAGAGTGGTGGATTAGCTGCAGCTCACGCTATACATGATGGTTTAACAATATTAGAAGGAACACATGGATACTTCCATGGAGAAAAGGTTGCTTTTGGAACAATAGCTCAATTAGTTCTTGAAAATGCACCAAAAGAAGAATTATATGAAGTTTTAGATTTCTGTTTAGAGGTAGGTCTTCCAGTATGTCTTGAAGATATAGGTGTAACAGAAGTTTCAGATGAAGAATTATTTGAAGTTGCAGAAAAAGCTTGTATACCAGAAGAGTCAATTTACTCAATGCCATTTGGAATAGAAGTTTCAGAAGTAGTATCAGCAATTAAATTAGCAGATAAGATAGGTAAAGACTACAAAAATAGAAAATAATTTTAATAGCAAGGGAGAGTTTAACATGAAGAAAATAATGAATTCAGCAGAAACACTAGTAAGAGAAATGTGTAACGGAATGGTTATGGCACACCCAGAGTTAGAATTTTTAAACAAGTATAAGGTTGTTAAAAAGAAAGATATTAATGAAGGTAAGGTAACACTTATAAGTGGTGGTGGAAGCGGTCATGAACCAGCACATGCAGGGTTTATAGGAAAAGGTATGTTAGATGTAGCTGTATGTGGAGATGTATTTGCTTCACCTTCACAAATACAAATTTATCAAGCGATAAAAGCATCTAAGAGCAATAAAGGTACACTTCTTATAATCAAGAATTATAGTGGTGATATGATGAACTTTAAAAATGCAGCTCACCTTGCTACAGAAGATGGAATAAAAGTTGATTACATAAAGGTTGATGATGACATAGCTGTTGAAGATAGTCTTTATACTGTAGGTCGTAGAGGGGTTGCAGGGACTGTTTTAGTACATAAAATAGCAGGAGCTGCTGCTGAAAGAGGAAATAGCTTAGAAGAAGTTAAAAGAATAGCTGAGAAAGCTGCTAGCAGTGTAAAAAGTATAGGATTTGCTTTCACATCTTGTACTGTTCCAGCTAAAGGAACTCCAACATTTGAATTAGGTGAAGATGAAATGGAATATGGAGTTGGAATACATGGAGAGCCTGGAATTCGTAGAGAAAAAATAGCTACAGCAGATGAATTAGCTGAAAGAATGGTTAATCAACTTATAAATGAATTAGATTATAAAGATGAAGAAGTAGTTGTTCTTGTAAATGGATTTGGAGCTACTCCGCTTCAAGAGTTATATTTATTAAACAACTCAGTATTTAGAGAATTACATAAAAGAGGAATCAAAGCTTGTAAAAACTTCGTTGGTAACTATATGACAAGTATAGATATGGCTGGAGCTTCATTATCAATAATGAAACTTGATGATGAGTTAAAAGAGTTAATGAAAGATGAGTGTGATACTCCAGCATTTAAAGTTGCTAATCATATGGATATGAATGAATATGAAGAAGTAGTAATTGAAGAAAAAGAAATTCCAGTATCATATAAAGTTGAAACTTGTGAATCATTCAAAGAAATAAAGGACGAAAAGATTTCACTTGAGAATATGATTTACATATTAGATAAAATGAGTGAAGTAATAATTGACAATGAAGTACCTTTCTGTGAATTAGACTCTCATGCAGGTGATGGAGACTTTGGAATGAGTGTTGCCAAAGGATTTAGAATACTTAAAAAAGAGTGGAAAGATATATTAAAAATAGAAAACTTAAATATATCAGAGTTCTTAAATGCTTGTTCATTAGTTATAATGGAGCACTGTGGTGGAGCATCAGGTCCAATATGGGGATCAGCTTTTAGAGCAGCAAGTAAAAATGTTATAAACAAAGACGAATTAACAGTTAAAGATTTTGCAGAAATGATGCAAGAAGCAGTATTAGGAATTCAAAAAACTGGAGAGCGTTCATTTGGAAGAGGAGCTGTAGTTGGTGATAAAACATTAATAGATGCTTTAGTACCTTGTGCAGATTCTTGGACAAACAGTGCTGAAGAAGGAATAAACTTCAAAGAAGCATTTAAAAATGGAGCGGAAGCAGCAGTTTTAGGAGCTAAGAAAACAGAAGAAATAGTAGCTCGTATGGGTAGAGCTGGTACAGTAGGTGAAAGAAGTATTGGTTATCCAGATGCAGGAGCATATGGTTTAGGTGTAATCTTCACTGAAATATCAAATGATATTAAATAAATTAAGATATGTTATATAGTTAAATAATTCAAACAGTTTTATAGAGTGAAAGAATGTATTAAAGGATTAAGCTTGTTGTAATAAGCATCTCACATTTGCCTTTAATGCATTCTTTTTTTATTTTCTTATTAAGGTAAGTAAGATAAATCTCATAATTTTTAGTAAAAATAAATTTATTAGATAATTTCTTTTTAATATATATTTTTAAATAAAATTATGTAAAGGAATATTTATATTAAGTAATTTATTATTTAATAAGGTATTTTTAATATTTTATATATCAGGCTAATTAAGTCATTAATAAAAAAATTAATGAAAGGATATATAATATAGGTAAAATTATGAGAGGAGAATAGTGTATGGAACATGTAATGAAAGATGGTGGAGATACAAAAGGGGTTAAATATAATAAATGGGCTATATTATTTTGTGTAGTTACTATGACCTTCATGTCTTGCATAGATGGTAGCATAGTAAATGTAGCTTTGCCTAAAATTTCATATGATTTAAATAAGCCTATATTAGATACTCAATGGATTGTAACTACTTATCTTATGGTTATATCAGCCTTAGTATTACTTTGTGGAAGAATTGGCGATATAAAGGGGAAATGTAAGGTTTTTAAGGTAGGAGTTTTAATTTTTACAATAGGTTCATTCTTTAGTGGGTTATCAAAGACATTGCCTCTTCTTATAGTATCTAGAGTAATTCAAGGGGTTGGAGGATCCTGTGCCATGGCAACTGGTATGGGAATAATAACAGCCTTCTTTAATGAAAAAGAGAGAGGAAAGGCTATGGGGTTATCAGCTAGTGCAGTAGCTATGGGAGTAATGGTTGGACCTGCATTAGGTGGTATTTTAGTCTCTATAAGATGGGATCTTATATTTTGGATTAATGTACCTATTGGAATAATTGCTTTTTTACTTTCAATGGTGTATCTTCCTAAAATGGAAACAAACTCAAAGGAAAAAATAGATATAAGAGGAACAATAGTATTTGCAATATTTATAGTATCAAGTATGTTATCAATAACAAAAGGGGAAGTTTTAGGTTATACAGATAAATATATAATCTTAGGATTTATAGTATCTATAGTTTCCTTTACAGTATTTATATATTTGCAAAAGACAGTGGAATCACCAGTTTTAGATTTAAATTTATTTAAGATAAAACTATTTTCTCTAAGTATAGTGTGTTCAGCACTTTCATTTTTAGCTATAAGCAGTATGAATATAATAATTCCACTTTATTTAGAACAAGCATTACAAATGAGTTCTTTACATGCAGGATTATTTTTAATGATTTACCCACTATGTCTATCAATAGTTGCTCCGCTTAGTGGTTCTCTTTCTGATAGATTCAATGGAAGATTGATTTCATTAATAGGAATATCTTTATTAACAATAGCTCTTTTCTTTATGGGAAGAATAAATATAAATAGTCCTTTAATTTATTTAGGAACTTGCTGTGCTGTTATGGGTGTTGGCAATGGAATATTTAAATCAACAAACAACGCTCTTGTTATGGAAAAAGTGCCTAAGCATAGATTAGGTATTGCAGGAAGTGTTAATTCATTAGTTTCAAATTTAGCTATGGCCTATGGTTTTACCTTTGCAACAACAATCTTATATGGAAGAATGAGTTATAGACTAGGGTATAAGGTATCAAATTATATACCGGGCCATGAAGAGGCATTTTTATATGGATTAGACTGTGTATTTTTTTCAGCTACAATAATGTGCTTAATTGCAGCAGTAGTAGCATTTATTAGATATAGAAGAAAAGATATATAGGTTAAATTTATCTTTATAGAAGGAATTTTTATAATATTATGTAGAAAACTCTTTAATCTATTTTTTATTTTAATAATATAAAAATTTAATTACTTTGTTTTATGTAATTTTATCCATAAAATAGTGATAAATTTTAAGTAGACAATGCTTAAATTGATAAAATAATAATTATTATAAAGAAGTGTTTATTTATCTTTCTAAGGGTGATATAATTAAATTGTAAACAATGTTAACAAAATGTTCATTAATTATGTTTGTTTTTAGGAGGGTTATAAAATGAGTAAAAAAGTAGAAGAATTAAAAAATGAAGTTATGGCTGATGTAGAAAAATCTTGCGTAGAAGACATAAAAGCTCATATGATTGATAAAATAGAAGAGGATGTAAAAGTTCTTGATGAAGATAGCAAAGCTTACAAAGAAGATGAAAAAGAAGCAGCTAAATTAGGAAAAGCTATCAATAAAGAATTAGATAGAGAAATAAAAGAAGAAGCTGAAAATGCTAAAGAATTTGCTAAAGAATTAAAAGCTGATATAGAATCAAGAGAATAATATTTTAAATAATTAAATAAAATTTTCACATTACTTTTGATGTAAAAAGACTGTATGTAATATCCCGTAAGTGCATATAGTCTTTTTATTTTACTTAATTTTACTTTGAAGAAATAGAAATAAAAAGAGTATAATACAATGAAAATATTGCATTATACTCTTTTTTATTAAAAGGGTTGTGTAATTAAGGAATATAAATTTGTTAGCTTTGATGCTAATTAATATTCAAAATTTATTTGAACATTAATTAATTTCAAATACTCAATAAAGGTAATGGAAAGTTTAAATAGAAATATTTATTTAAACGTTAATTAATCTTAAAGCTTAGAGTATAGTTTGAATTTTTATTTTAACCTTCAGATGTAAGTAAATAAAACTTACACCTGAAGAGTATGCTAATCCAATTCAGAATTAGCTATATGACCTTTTAAAATTTCGGCTGATTTTATTAGGTTTTCTTTTTCTTCATTTGATATAGGGACATCTAGAATTTGTCTAGCTCCACTTCTATCAACTATAGTAGGCATTGCTAAATAAACATTATCAATTCCGTATTGGCCTTCAAATAGAGAAGAAACAGTTAAAATAGCATTTTCATCACGAAGAATTGCTTCAACTATTCTTGTAACGGCAAGAGCTACAGCATAGTTTGTATATCCTTTGCTATTTATTATTTCATAAGCTGCATTTTTAACTTTTTCAGGAAGTTCCTTTTTAAAGGAGCCATCACAGTTAGCGCAAACTGTTTTACAATATTCATCAACATTTGCACCAGCAATATTAGTTAAGCTCCAAGCTGTTATTTCTGAATCACCATGTTCTCCAATTATATATGTGTGAACATTTCTAGCATCTATATCAAAATGTTCTGAAAGCATATATTTTAATCTTGAAGTATCTAATACAGTTCCAGATCCAATAACACGTTCTTTAGGGAATCCAGAAAGCTTATAAGTTATATAAGTTAAAATATCAACTGGGTTTGATACCACTAAAAGTATTGAGTTTGGGCTGTATTTAACAACCTCAGGTACTATACTTTGGAAGATTTTTAAGTTTTTATTTATAATATCTAATCTTGTTTCGCCAGGCTTTGGACCAACTCCAGCAGTTATTATAACTATGTCAGAATCCTTTGTATCTGCATAGTCTCCTGATTTTATATCAACAGATTTAACAAATGCTGCACCTTGTGCTAAGTCCATAGCTTCAGCATGTGCCTTATCCTTATTTATATCAACAATTACTATTTCAGATGCTAATCCATCTTGCATTAATGCAAAGGCTGTTGTTGAACCAACGAATCCTGCACCTATTATTGAGATTTTATTAGTTTTTTCTCTTATCATATATATCATCTCCTAAACTAATTCCTAGTTAATTACTCTGAATTATAAGTTAATTATATAACAAATAATTATTATTATCAAGTAGTTTTTCTATTATTTTCTATGTTTAGAGTATTTAAGTAGGTATTTATTCTTATAATCTAAAAATCTTTATAAAAATATTCTTTCTAATTAGAAGGATATTTATACTTATAAGAGAATATAAGTATTAAAGAAAATATATTTAAGAGTGTAAAGATTTGATAATTAATAAGTAATAAATTGGTGGGCTTTGGGATAAAGAAAAATATCTTTAAAAACTTAAATATATTTTATTAGAAATATTATTTATAGGGAAAGAAGAGTTAAATTAAATAAGTGAAATGGGGCTTAAAAGTTTTAATTTAACTCTTATAAAGATTTAAAAAGTTGTATCGAAATAACCTTTAATATAAGACTTAAAGTTAGTAATTTACTAATTTTTTTAAAAGATAAGTTTTATATTAAAGTTTTGATGCAACTTTTTAATTTTAGAGAAGATTCATACAGTAATATATAATTATAAAGTGATATCTTGGGAAAAATAGTATATAATTGAATAGAAATAAAGATAAATATTATTATTTTAAAGGGGTGAGCATCTTTGATAAAAATAAAAAAAATAGATATGAATAAAGATGCCGAAAAGAAATATGAATATAGATTTTATAGGTACCTGGGATTAATTTTAATCATTCTTTTTTCCTGCATAGTTACTGTAAGCAATTTAATAAATCCAGGAGAAACTAAAAAATTAATTTCAGAGTTAGTTAGAAATGATTATAGGGATTTTTTTCAGTATGAAATAAAAAATAGTGATAAATCACTTCAAGATATATATGATTCATATTCAAAAGATAAAGATATAGAAGTTTATAAGCTTATGGCCTTAAATACTATATATTTTGGAAGAGATGAAAATAGGTATTTAGAGCCCTATATTAGACCCTACATAGAAAAATATAACTTATCACAAAATGATAGAATTAAATTATATGAAGAAGTAAATAAAGAGATAAAAAACATTGAAAATAAATACACCTTTAAGCTTATTGTTAAGAGATTTTCACCGTACATACTTGCTATTGCCTTTGTAACCTTAATAATGGGAAGTGCTTCATTTATTAAAAAGAGAAATGGTATTGAAAAAGGTGTAATAAATATTATTATATTTTTAGCTGGAATAGGTATCTGTTGTTTTTCTATTATAGATGTAAAACGTGGTATATGGATAAACTTAGCCATATTGCTAGCTTTAATAGAGTTTATTATTGAAAATAAGAGCAAATTATTAGAATATATTGGAGGCTCTGTTGTATTAATTATTTTAGCCTTAAGTATTTTAGGAAGATTTGAGTGTAAAAAGAATGACTTTGATTCATATGATATAGACAAGTTAACTTTGGTAAATAATTTTCAAGAAACTAATTTCGCTAATGGAGAGCAAGATATTCAAAGAAATGGACGAGCCTTATATTCTGAGATTAAAAAAGAAAATATGATATTAATAGATAACTCCAATGAGGATATAAATAATTTAATTGAGAACCAAAGAAAGATCATATTTAATAACAAGGAAACTAATAAGCCTATATTTTATATGTGCTTATATAATAATCTTCCTATATATAGATTGGCCTTAGTTAAGGATGGCTACATTGTAAAGATATATGAAGGAGTATTAAATCCTTATATGAGAAGCACACTTATGAAGTTAGAAAGAGGAAAAATTCATAAGAAAAATAAAGAATGTAATATAGATGCTTTTAAAATAATAAATTAAGCTTTAAACTTTATGTGAATTAACATTAAAAAAATCATAATGATATATTAAGCGGAATATCAATATACTAAGGACAAATTTAATTATATTTAGTTCTTAGTATATTTTTTTAGGCAGAATGTTGTTTTATGGAGTGATTTGAGTGGAGTATAAAAAAGAGCAATTTAATGAAAAGGTTTTAACTGATCATATTACTAAGGAACAATGGATTAATATTTTAAAAAATAGTAATTTAGTTGGATTAAGAGATATGAAAATATTGCTTAATTTATATGCTAGCAATGGACAGCCCCTTAAGACTTCTTTAATAGGAGAGCATTTAGAATTTGGAGATATTAGTACTAGAATTCAAAAGATGTGCAAAAGAATAGAAGAAGAATTAGGATTAGAGTTAGAGGAAAAAAGAGAAATAGGAAGTTGGAAATATAAATTTAGACATTGGTTTATTATGCTAAATGGATCAAAGATATATGATGAAAAGGAAGAAAAAAATTATTTCACATGGACCTTAAAAAAGGAGCTTAAAGAAGCTATAGATTTTTTATTAGGAAAAGAATAGTATGACTTAAAGAAGTATTGTATAAAATAAGATAATAAGACTTATGCTTAGTAATAAAGCAATTTGTTTAAAAGATTAGAGTTTTATTATTTGTTTTTTTATACAATACTTTTTTGTTAATTATAAATGTAATTTGAAGTGTTTGACAGCAAGAGCCTTAGGAGGTTAATATCTTATTAGTTTAGCATAAGAAAGGAGGGAAAGAGTATGAATAGGAAAGAGATAAAAAGTATTGCTAAATCTAAGTTAAAGGGTAGATGGTTTAATATTGTCTTATTAACTTTAATAATAGCAATAATTGAATTTGTAGCAAGTGAGATTGTTGGAAGAAGTGAAGGAATAACTTCTAATATCTTAAGCATAGCTAATAACTTTTTGTTAATGCCAGCCATAACAGCTTCAGGGATTATATACACAATTAAATTTGTTAAGATTAATGAGGTAGTATCTTTAAGTTATGCTATTCCAAGTGTTAAGACTTGGGGAAGATTTATAATGAGCATGATAGTTACTATGATCTTTAGCATACCTATAATTTTAATTGTGTTTTTAGGAAACATATTTTTAGTGTTATCCATAACATCATTACATAGTGCAATGCTTAATGGACAAATATCTATTAATCCTATGATAGCAATTTGGGGAGTAGTGTTCTTAATAGTTATACTAGTATTATTTTTAGCAGCTATAGTAGGAATTTTATTATTCCCATTACCATATTTAATGGCTGAAGATACTTGTGGAATATGGGAAGCTATTAAAAGAAGCTTTAAAATAATGAATGGCCATAAATGGGAACTATTTATTATGGGACTTAGCTTCTTAGGATGGTTAATATTATCAGCATTAACCTTTGGAATAGGATTATTATGGCTTCTACCATATATACAAGTTACCTTAAGAATATATTATCTTTCAATTACAGGAAGAGAAAGTGAAATAAATTAAAGTTAGGACTGTATCTTTAATGGGTACAGTCTTTTTTTGATGTTTACGTAATTGACATAAATTTGATATGATGTTAATCTTTTATTAAAAATAGAAGGAAGTGATTATTTTATGACCAGAAAAGAAATAAAAAGTTTATCAAAAGATAAACTAAGAGGAAGATGGACAAACTTTCTTTTACTTGTATTAATAGTTTCAGTAGTACAAGGACTAGTTACATATCTCATATCAAATATAGAAAGTATAGGAGTAAGTTCAATTTTAAATTTAGGAAATAGTTTTTTATTAGGACCTTTTCTTGAATCTTTACTTGTAGTTTTTGTAATAAAATTAGTTGATAGAGATGATAAGATTGAATTAAAAGAATCTATTCCTTCATGTAAAGTTTGGAGAAACTTTATTAAGAAGTTACTTGCTTTAATATTATTTGAGCTTCCAATATCACTTATAGCATCATTAATTGCGGTGGTATCATTGGTTAGTATAATATCAAATCATTTTTATGAGTATTTATTTATGGCTTCTATGAATTATGAAGATATATTAAGGGATTACATAGGTATTTTTATTATAATAATATTAATAGTAGCTATTTATAATATTATAGTTTCATTATTCTTTTTCCCTGTTAAATATATTATAGTTGAAGAACCAGAACTTGGTATATGGGAAGCTGTAGGAAAGGCTTTTAAAATGATGAAAGGTCATAAATGGGAGCTTTTCGTATTAATTTTAAGTTTAATAGGATGGGCAATATTAGCTTCTTTACCTTTAGCATTAGGAGTAATAATTGTTCTTCTTATGAATATAAGTGTATATATATTACCTATTTTTTCAATAGCTTTACTATGGTTCATTGTATATAGAGATACTATATACAGAGTGTATTATCTTTCAATTTCAGAAAGAGCATTAGAAATAGGAAAAGATGAGTTAAATCAGGATATTGAGGTTGAAGAAGAAGACTTCGAATTTAGAGATTAGTTTAAATGCCTAAGAAATACAATTAAAATGTGTTTCTTAGGCATTTTTATTTTAGTTTTAACTTAATATATTCCTATTTAATTTTTAATGTAATGAATGTCCTAAGAGAAATTACTTTAACTTGAAACTAATTAAAAATATTTACTTAAGGGGTTCCATTACCCTGTCTAATATATTATTAATTTCTGCAATTGATGTACCAAAGTTTGTTATAGGAACTAAGGCGTCATCACATATTCCTATTCTATTCATTATTTCAGCTTTGTTAAACATACATCCTCCACAATGAATTACAAGGGCATATTCATTAAGGTTCTTAGGAAAGTCCTTACCAGAACAATTATGAACTATTATTCCAGGACAAGTTTCCTCTAACCAAGTTGGTAGCTTTTCTCTTGCTATATCACCTTTTAATTGATGGTGAGTACAAGCTTCTGCTATTAAAACTTTATCACCTGCTTTAAGATTTTTTATTGCTTTGGCTCCTGAATAGAACTTATCTAAATCACCTTTATATCTAGCCATAAGTATTGAAAAGGAAGTAAGAGGAACACTTCTATCTAACTTTGCATTAACTTGTTTAAATACTTGAGAGTCAGTAATTACTAAATCAGGTTTACCATTAAAGATTTTTAATCCTTCATCTAATTTATCTAATGTGACCATAGTTGGTATTCCACCATAATCTAAAATATCTCTTAATACTTGAACTTGAGGAAGTATAAGTCTTCCTTTAGGTGCTTGTATATCTTGAGGAGCTACTAAAAGGATTTTATCTCCAGCTTTGATTTTATCTCCTATTATTGGGCTTTCAGTTATTGAAGAGGGTGATACATTAACAAGTTCTTTTTTTAATTCTGTTATGTTTAAATTATTTTTAGCACTTATGGCAACACAAGGTATTCCTAATAATTCACAAATTTCTTTTAAAGAATTATTTAAATTATTATCAACAAAGTAATCTTTAGTAGATGAATTTGTTTTATTAAGATCCTTTAAGTCAATTTTAGACTGAGCTAGGTTGTTAGGAACTAAATCACATTTATTAACAACTAGTATAGCTGGTTTCTTGGCTTTTTTTAATTTATTAAGCCATAATATTTCCTTAGAAAGCATGTCTTTAAATTCTATATTTGACTTTATTGCCTCTAGTATTTCAGAAAGGGAAAGAGTTATAAGGGCTACATCGGTTTTTCCTACAACTTCTTCAGTTTTTTCAACTCTAAGCTTACCTATTTCTCCCTCATCATCAAAACCAGCTGTATCAACAAAAACAACAGGTCCTAGGGGTAAAAGTTCCATTGCCTTATAAACTGGATCAGTTGTTGTTCCTTTAAAGTCTGATACTAGAGAAATGTTTTGCCCTGTTAAGGCATTTATTATGCTAGATTTCCCAGAGTTTGTTTTACCAAAAAGAGAAATATGAATTCTACTTCCTCTAGGAGTTTCATTAAAATTACTCATAAATTTTTCTACTATTGCAAGATGCAAATAGTAGAATTGCACCTCCTTGCATTAATTCTTGTGTGAAAATATTTTCAATTGTGAATAAACCTGTGGATAACTTTTTTAATGAATTTTTACATTCAAATTCTAGTTAAATAATGAAAATAAGCCTTGAAAAAAGTAAAAAAATTACAGTTGTAAATGGCTTAAAATAGCCATTTATAGGAGTTTTTATCTTTTGAAAAAATCACTTTTTTAAATAGTAAACTTTATTAAAAGATAATAAGAAAATAGTATAATTTTTTTCTTTATAAACAAGTTATCCACATAGGGGTGTGGATAACTTTAAGGTTATTCACAATATATAGTTATGTCATATTTAAATACATACTAAATATTGATAAGGAAAAAAATGTAATTAAACATATTGAAAAATTTTTGTGTAAAAACTATAAATAAAAATTTTTATATAAGTAATAAAAATACAATATTTAGTACAAATAAGGCTTTGTTTCTTTAAATTTAATTTAAAATAAGCTTAATATATAGAAATTTTAGCTTAAAAACAGCATTAAATAATAAAAGAATAATTATTATTTTACTAAAAGATATTAGAAAATCTGTGATTTGTTATATGTTTTTAGTAAATAACATTATAAAAATTATTCAAGAATAATTATATAATTTTGAGTATGAGATTAGAAGGGGATTTTAGGTAAATAATATAAAACTAAAAAAAGGACAACTCTTAAGGAAAGAAGTTGTCCATAATAATCAATTTATTAATTTTAGTGATGAGGTACTAAAACTACCTCGTTACAATCTTGGAAATTTAAAGAATTTTCATCTATATCTTTTATAGTTAATAAGAAATCATTAGCATTTATTTTTAATAGTGGATAATCTCCAATATTGTTTTTTGTATCATTGCATCTATAGCCTTCATTTTGAAGGTGAGTTATAACTGCATATTTTAAAGACTCCATAGAAGAAAAGCCTTTCTCTAAAGTTAAAACTATCTTGTGTATATTACAACAAGTTCTTCTTTCTAATGAATTTTGATCTACTGCCATAAAAAAACCTCCCTCACAATAAGTTAAACTCTCAAATCATTCCTAATATTTACATAATGTTTAATTATATTTTACAACCTTTACATTTAATAGTCAAATTTTTAACAATGTATTTTAAGGTGAATCATTATGAATTTGTTTAGGAATAGGTTGATAAATTAAGAAAATAAGAGAAATTTAAAGATAACATAATTTTCATTAAAGTTTTGAAATTAATAATTTGAATATGATAAAGATTAATATGCACAACATTGTAGATAATATAACAGTGTTGTGTATAAGTTCTTCATATTTAATATTTCTTTTAGTATATTCTTTATTGAATCTTAAGGTGAATCCAATTATAAATTTAACTTAAATTTTCTAATATAAAACTATACAAAAAGAATAGTATTAATAATCCAAAAGATGGTAGCTAAAATTTTCACAAAAAAAGCCAGCTTACGCTGGCTATATATATTAATTATAAATTGATTTTTAGTTTTGATTTTGATTGTTAGTTTATACCCATATGAAAGATATAAATTTTAATGTGGAGTTAAATTTATAATCTTTATACAGGTTTTGCATGAATAAATAATCCTTAACTTTAATTAATTAAAGCTAGTGAATTAATGTGATATAAAAAGTTACAACATATTTAATTAACTAGAATCTTAAATCTCTAGTACCATTACTTATCTTATTTATTTTTTCTTCAACAGATTTTCTAAAGGATTCATTGTCTATTTCATCTATTGATTTTTTAATTAATTTATCTCCGATTTCTCTTGTTCTATCTGTGCCGTAGTCATCAATAAATTCTTTTAAAGTTATTAAAGCGTTAGCTTCACATATTTTATAAAGTTCACCGCTCTTAACTATGTCCATAAATCTTTCGCCAGTTCTACCTTCTCTATAACAAGCTGTGCAATAACTTGGGATATATCCAGCTTCCATAAGGCTTTCTATCATTTCAACTGGTGATCTATGATCTCCAACTTCAAATTGTGGTTTTTCTTCAGGATCGCTGTATGCTTCTGAATAACCACCAACACCTGTACATGAACCTGTACTTACTTGAGAAACTCCAAGAGCTATTATTTCATCTCTTAAGCCTGGTTCTTCCCTTGTTGAAAGTATAAGACCTGCATATGGTACTGCTAATCTTAAGATAGCAACAATCTTTTTGAAGTCTTCATCATCAACTAAGTAAGGGTAGTTTTCTAAGCTAACATTTTCAGCTGGTCTTATTCTTGGAACTGATAGAGTATGAGGACCAACCCCTGTAGTTTCCTCTAAGTCCATTGCGTGCATAAGCATTGCTAATGTTTCATACTTGTAGTCATAAAGTCCATATAGAACTCCCATACCAATATCATCTATACCAGCTTCTCTTGCTCTATGCATAGCTGTTGTATGATAATTGTAGTTATGTTTTGGACCACTTACATGTAATCTTTCATAAGTTGGTTTGTGGTAAGTTTCTTGGAATAAGATATATGTTCCAATTTCAGCATCTTTAAGTCTCTTATAGTTTTCAACTGTTGTTGCAGCTATATTAACATTGATTCTTCTTATTGATCCATTATCAAATTTAATTGAGTATATTGATTTTATGCAGTCTAAAATATAATCTAGAGGAGCATTAACTGGATCTTCTCCAGCTTCAAGTGCTATTCTCTTATGACCTAAGCTTTCAAGAACTTTAACTTCTTCAATAAGTTGCTCTTTGTTAAGTTTCTTTCTTTTTAACTCATCATTACAGTGTTTATATCCACAGTAAGTACAGTTATTTACGCAATAGTTACTTACGTATAAAGGTGCAAATACAACAAGTCTTTTTCCGTATAATTTTTCTTTAACTTGTCTAGCTGCTTTAAACATTTCTTCAATAAGCTCTTTATCTTCAAGATTAAGAAGAACAGCAGTCTCTTCAGGTGTTAACCCTTCTGCACTTTTACTTTTTTCAATGATTTCTCTAACTAGTTCTTTGTCAGAAACAAGCTCTTTTCCTTTTGCTATAAGACTATTAATTTCATCATCCTTAATAAAATCTAAAGCATTGTACTTTTCGTTATCTTTTAACATAACAAATCTCCTTTAAAATTACTTTTAGGGTATGTCAAAAAATAATATAAACAACTAAAATATACTTATGGGAACTCAATGATTAAGAGGCTTAAAGCGATTAAGCTAAAAGCTAGTTTTAGATATGGCAGCTTTAACGGAAACACCTTTAAGTTTACCGATTTTTCCTGTTATAGCTGAAATTTCATCGGTGGTTCCATCAACTACAATAGATATAACTCTAATGTTCTTTTCTTTGTATGGTAACCCCATTCTTCCAACAATTAATTTGTCGTATTCACTTAAGATAGAATTTACTTCTTTTATATTATCAAGGCTTTCAATAACAATGCCAACAACGGCAATTCTAGTACTCATACTGTCATCAAACCTTTCTAAGATTCAAAAATTTTTTTATTACCTTTTTGTTCAGAGAATTCCTTACAATTAGGGAAAAAGTATATTTATATTATTTTTTTGACTAGTTTCTCAACTGAAAGAAGTATTTTTACATATCATCTCGCAACAAAGAAAACCTATTATAATTATACTACAAAATTTTCAAAAATATAGATTAAATTTCTAGTAGAGAAAAATATAAGATTTATGCTAAATTAAAACAATTTGTAAACTTTTGAAAATTTATTTTGATATAATCTAAGTAAGATTTAAATTTATTTTATTTTTAGAATAATATTTTATTTTAAATTTAGCCGTGTCAAAGTCAGTTACATAGTAATTAAAGGCTTTAAATAGAGTAATAGGATTTAATATTTTTTGATTAAGCTTTGATATGACTGCTTAGAAAGGAAGAAGGCAAATGAATAGAAATAAATTAATAACAGCAATGATATTAGCTGGAGCAATAAGTATTGGCTCATTTACAACAGTTTTTGCCGATACTAAGGAAGTAGTAACTTTAGGAGCTAATTTAAATTCAAGTCAAAAACAAGAGATGTTTAAAGAGTTTGGAGTTAAGCCTAATGATGTTAAGGTTATAACTATGAATGTTAATGAAATAAGAGAGCAACTTGGGTTGCCTAAAATAGTAGGAGAAGTTAAAGGCAATGCTTATTCAAGTGCCTTTGTTAAACTAGAGGAAAAAGGATATGGAATAAAGGTAAAAACAAATAACTTAACAGAGGTTACTAAAACTATGTTAAGTAATGCCTTATTAACATCAGGGGTTACAGATGCTGATGTTATTGCTACAGCACCATTCCCTGTAACTGGTACATCTGCTTTAGCTGGAGTTCTTCAAGCCTTTGAAAAGGCTACTGGAGAAAATATACCCGTTGAGAATAAAGAAGTAGCAAGACAAGAATTAAGCATAACAAATAATTTAGCTAAGGCTAAAAATAGTGAAGGGCAGGATATTGGAAGAGATGGAGCCAGTGCTATAGTAAACCAGGCTAAAGAAGAGGTTATAAAGGACAAACCTAAAAATGATAAAGAGGTTGGAGAAATAGTAAATAATATTACAAACAACTATAATATTAAGTTGACTCCAACACAGGAGCAAGAATTAGTTGGTCTTTTAGCTAATATAAATTCCTTAGGGTTAGATTATTCTAACTTAAAGGGAGAGTTAGATAATATCTCTAATAATATACAAGAAGTTTTAAAAGAAAATGGACAAGAACTTAAAGAAAGTGGAACTTTAGATAGAATCTTAAATAAAATTCTAGGAGTTTGTACTGATATAAAAAATTGGTTTATATCACACTTTGGAGATGGAGAAGTTACCATAAATGGAGTTACATATGATAAAGATGGTAATATGATAAATAAGGATCAACTAAATAATATAGGAAATTCAGCAAATGATGAGATAAAAGATAATAGTAGTGAAACTAAAAATAATATAGAGGATAAGTCACAATCAAGTGATTCTAATGAAAAGTCAGCTGATAAGGCGGCTAATAGCAATAAGAAGGGAGATTCTAATTCTGAAGGAGAACAAAAAAATAAGAGCAATAGTTCTCAAAATAATGAAAGTAATAAAGAATCTCAAAATAATGATGCAAAAGATTCTAAAGAGTCACAAAATAGTAAATCTAAAAATAGTGTAAGTCAATCAAAAAGTAATTCAAATAAAAGTAATAGTGGAAGCAGTAGTAATTCAAAGGATAAAAGCAAGGAAACTATAAAGCTTGAAGATGGTACTGTAATTCCTAAGTATAATTCAAAGGGTGAAGAGTATAATCCTGTTACTGGTGGATATGGACATATGCAAGAAACTGAGGATGCTGGAAAAGATTCTGATCAAACTATAGATTATATAATAGTTGATGGAAAGAAGGTTCCACTTCATGATGAGCAGGGAAGAGAGTATAATCCAGAGACAGGAAGATATGGAGATCCTGATGATAATTAAAAAAATAGTCAAATAACTTTACTTAGTATTATAAATATAAATTAACTGTAATAGAAACAAATATGTTTTTATTACAGTTTTTTTTATGGATTTACAACGGAAATAAAGATATATGAATATTTATATAGTGAAAGGAGTTGATAAACATGGCAAAGGCAATCTTAACAAAGAAAAGCTTAGTATTAAAGTATCAAAAGGGGGAAAGTGATTCTGGCAGCCCTAAATTTTCAACACAAAAGTTTTCTAATATAAAGGTTGACGCTGAGGATGAAAAACTTTATGAGGTAGGACAAGCTTTAGGAGAACTTTTATCATCACAAGTTAGTTCTATATTAAAAGAGGATGACTTTGATTTTGTAGAAGAAGACCTATAATCTAATTAAGTTTAGAGAGGTGATGGGCTGATTTTGTAGTATTTAAAAATTTTAAGAGGCTTTTAAATTCTACATTAAAGATAATCAAAAGAATAGAGATAATATTAGGTTTCATAAGAAAAACCTTAGAGTTCATAGACAGGCACTTTTAAAGAGGAAGCTTAACCTAAATGAAAGAGGGGGAAAAGGTAAAATAGCATATACATTTTAGAAGAGAATTTAGAAGAACAAAAGATGTAACATAATAAATTAATGGTAGATATAAAAGGGGGACTTTAAAATGGAAAAAGAAAAGTATCTTGTAATGTCTTTTAAGAATGAGGGCGGAAGCACAAGTAAAATAACTCTTAAAAATATTAAGGAAGATGCAAGTGAAGAAGAGGTTCAAAACCTTATGGATTCAATATTAACCTCAAATATCTTTATTTCTAAGGGTGGAGATTTAGTTTCTAAAGTTAAGGGTGAAATAGTAGAAAAAACAACAGAAAGCTTTGATATGGCTTAATTTATAATTAAAAGAGTGTAGAAATTCAATTGAATTTCTACACTCTTTTGTTTTTTCCTACATAAAATTAATAAATGTCTTTTAAAATAATTATGTTATAATCATTTTAAAAGGAATTTTTTGCCGTACAAATATCTGTGCGGCTTTAGTTTTATAAGGGGCGTAGATTAATGGAAAGTAAAAAGATTTTTATTATAGAAGATGAAGAAAAGATAAGAGAAGAGCTTACTAAATTTTTAGAGAAGTATGGCTACGTTGTAGAATCATCAGATGACTTTGAAAATATAGTTGATACCTCATTAAGTTGTAATCCTAATATGATTTTATTAGATATAAATCTTCCTTACTATGATGGTTACTATATTTGTAGGGAGATAAGGAAGAGAAGCGAAGTTCCAGTTATAGTTGTGACTAGTAGACAAAGTGAGATGGATGAGCTTATGAGTATGAATTTAGGAGCTGATGACTTTGTTACTAAGCCTTATAATACTCAAATACTTTTAGCTAGAATTGCATCAATTATGAAAAGGACCTATTCAGGGATTGAGGGTGAAACAGAAATATTTACTTGTAGGGAATTAAAATATAATATGTCTACTAGTGAGGTTTCATTTAAGGGGGAAGTTGAGGAGCTTACTAAAAATGAAAGTAAGATTTTAAATATTCTAATAAGAAATAAAGGGAAAATAGTATCAAGAGATAGTATTATAAAGTCTTTATGGCAAAGTAATGAGTTTATAGATGATAATACCTTAACTGTTAATGTAAATAGACTTAGAAGAAAGATTGAAGGAATAGGGGCAGAGGGATATTTACAAACTAAGAGGGGGCAAGGGTATATATTATCATGAATTTAAGAGATTTTATTAGAGAGAGAATAGTTTTTATTATTATAAATTCATTAATATTAATTTTTACAGCTATATTACTTATAGTATTAAAGGTTGATAGCTTTGCTATTTTATTTATTGTTATTATAAATGGAGCGGGGATTCTAACTTATCATATTTTTGATTATTTAAGGAAGAAACAATATTATGATGAGATAAAGGAAAATATGGAGTCTTTAGATAAGAAATATTTAATATCAGAAGTAATAGAAGAGGGAACTTTTACAGAGAGTAAGTTAATATATGATGTTATATGCAAGAGTAATAAGGCTATGAATGATGAAATAGGGGAGTTTAAGAGAGGTATAAATGATTATAGAGAGTATATAGAACTATGGGTTCATGAAATAAAAACTCCCATAGCAACTTGTAAGCTGTTAATAGAGAATAATGAATCACCACTTACAGAGAGTATTGGAGAAGAGGTTTGTAAGCTAGAAAATTACATAGATCAAGCTCTCTTCTACACTAGAAGTAATACAATTGAAAAAGATTATATAATAAAAGAAATGAGTTTAAGCAGTTGCGTAAACAAGGTTTTAAACAATAATGCAGATGCTTTAATAAAGAAAAGAGTTAAAATAAGTTTAGGTGATTTAGAAAAAATAGTTTATTCAGATAGTAAGTGGATTGAGTTTATTTTGGGACAAATAATATCAAATTCTATTAAATATATGAATAAGGAACATAAGGAACTAAAGATATATTGTAGTGAAAGTAGTAAATATGTGATTTTAAATATTGAAGACAATGGAGCGGGAATAAGTGAGAAAGATATTTCTAGGGTTTTTTATAAAGGATTTACAGGAGAAAATGGACGTAAGTTTGGAAAGTCTACAGGTATAGGGCTATACTTATGTAAAAAGCTTTGTAAGAAGCTTGGATTAGATATAAATTTGGTTTCAGAAGAAGGAGAATTTACAAGAGTTTCAATTATCTTTCCAATAAACAGGATGATGATTTTTGAGTAGGTTCAACAATCTAATATGAAAATTTGAAAAAGGTGGATTCAAATTTCTGAATCCACCTTTTTATATACCCTTATAATATATTTTAATAGGTTAGCTAAATTTTTTTATAAAAAGGTTTTAGAACTGTTTTTATGGACTAGGTTTATTATTTAATGGAAACTAAAGTGATAATAGCAAAGTTAAGATAATAAAGCTAATGTAGCACCTTTAGAAGTTGGATAAAAAATAGGCTTAAGGACTTAGGTTAAATCTAATTGTTTTGCAGGTCATTCTAATATTTACATAAGAATATTTTAAAAATCACAATGTGACACTTTTGTTAGTTTAGTGTTATATAGTTCTATGGATTGAAATTTTTATATGAAATAGAATTAGAGTATAGAAAGAGGAATTTAAATATATAATTTTAAGATTTTGATTTGAGTTTTAAGATAATATAAGTAAGGATAAGGAGTGTAGTTTAATGGGTAAAGAGGTTTTAAAGGTAAGTAATATAGAAAAGTATTATGGTAAAAAAGGAAATGTTACAAAGGCTATTAATGATATTAGCTTTACTGTTTCAGAAGGTGAGTTTGTTGGAATAATGGGTGCTTCAGGAAGTGGTAAAACAACACTTTTAAATTGTATATCAACTATAGATAAGGTGACTAGTGGTCATATATATTTAGAGGGGGAGGATGTTACAAGCTTTAGCTCAAAAAAGTTAGCTAAGTTTAGAAGGGAAAAAATAGGGTTTATATTTCAGGATTTTAATCTTTTAGATACCTTAACAGCTTACGAAAATATAGCCTTAGCTCTTACAATTCAAAGAGTGAATAATAAGGAAATAGATAAAAGAGTAAGACTCGTTGCAGAAGCATTAAATATAAGTAATGAGCTTAATAAATATCCTTATGAAATGTCAGGGGGACAAAAGCAGAGGGTGGCATCAGCAAGGGCAATAGTTACTAATCCATCTTTAGTATTAGCTGATGAACCAACAGGAGCCTTAGATTCAAAGGCAGCTACCATGCTTCTTGAAAGCTTAGAAGATTTAAATAAGAATTTAAATGCAACAATTATGATGGTAACTCATGATGCTTTTACAGCAAGTTATGCAAATAGAATTTTATTTATTAAGGATGGAAAGATATTTAATGAACTTATAAAAGGAACTGATTCTAGAAAAGAATTTTTCAATAGAATAATTGAAGTCATAACTCTTCTTGGAGGTGACAGTAATAATGTATTTTAAGTTAGCCTTTAAAAATATAAAAAAGAGTTATAAAAATTATGTAATATATTTTTTAACCTTAATATTTGGAATATGTATATTTTATACTTTTAATTCAATAGAATCACAAAGTGTAATGATGGAACTTAATGAGCAAAAGCAGTCAGCCTTTATGATGGCAGAACAATTAATGGGATATTTCTCTGTGTTTATAGCTTTTGTCTTAGGATTTTTAATAGTCTATGCAAATAATTATCTAATAAAAAGAAGAAAAAAAGAGTTTGGAATTTACATGACTCTTGGAATGGAAAATGGAAGCTTATCAAAAATGATATTCTTAGAAACTTTATTTATAGGGGCTATATCTTTAGGTATAGGATTAGTACTAGGAATAATGTTATCTCAAGCACTTTCAGTACTTACAGCCTATATGTTCCAAGTAGATCTTACAAAGTTTCAATTTGTGTTTTCTCCACTTGGATTTAAGAGAACAGTACTTTGTTTTTCAATAATATATCTTGTTGTATTAATTTTTAACTTTATAAGTGTTAGAAAGATTAAATTAATAGATTTATTAACAGCTTCAAAGAGAAATGAAAAGCCAACTATTAAAAACCTTTGGGTATCAGTAATATTATTTTTAGTTAGTGTGGGAATCTTAGGAACAGCTTATTATAAGGTCATACATGATGGAATTGCCTTTGCTAGTTTTAATGCTCTTGAATTACCAATTTTACTAGGATGTATTGGAACATTTATATTCTTTTATTCTTTAACAGGATTCTTTTTAAAGGTGATTCAAGGAAATAAAAAGTTCTATTTAAGAGATTTAAACATGTTTGTTATGAAGCAAATAAGCAGTAAAATAAATACAACCTTTGTATCCTTATCATTTATATGCTTAATGTTATTTTTAGCTATTTGTACATTTTCAGGAGGATTAGGAATAAATAGGGCTATAAATGCTGACTTAAAGGACTTAACTAAATTTGATGTTACCTTTTGGAGTAATAGTGGTGAAAATATAGAAAACTTATTAAAGGAAAAAAATATTGATATATCTAATATAGCTAAAGAAGATTCAAACATGGTTATGTATGATAGCAAAATTAAATACAGTAATTTCTTATCAAAAGAGGGAATGACTGCTATGAAAAACTATTTTCCAGTGGCTAATGATAATGATATATTAGTAATTGGTGAAAAGGGATATAATAATACATTAAAACTTCTTGGGAAAGAGCCTGTTAATTTAAAGGAAAATCAATACTTAGCAGTTGGAAATATTGATGAAATGAAAAAGTGGGTTAATGAGAGCTTAGAAAATGGAAAGAAGATAAATATTTCAGGAAAAACTCTAGAGCCTGAAAATAAAAAGTATGAAAATATTAATCTATATAATTTTACTATGAAAGGTGATATTTTAATTTTTGTTGTTAAGGATTCTCTCCTTGAAGGATTAAAACCTGTGTCTAGTAGATTTAATATGATGCTAAAGGATAACTCTAATACAAAGGAAGAATTAGAGAGCGTAAGAGATCAGTTAGTAGAAAGTCAGGTTTATTCAATAACAAAAAAAGAAATATATGATAACGCAGCTGGCCTAGGTGCAACAATGGCTTACTTAGGAATATACCTAGGTTTAATATTTATAATAACATCAGCAGTTGTACTTGCTATTCAGCAGCTTACAGAATCAACTGATAATGTAGAAAGATATAGATTGCTAAAAGAAATAGGTGTTGATCAAAAGATGATAAATAAAGCTATATTCACTCAAGTAGGAGTATATTTTATGCTTCCTTTATCACTTGCTATAGTACACTCAATAGTTGGTTTAAAGATATCTTCTACCATAGTAGGGGTATTTGGAAATGCTAGCATAATGCCAAATGTAATTATAACAGCAATAATTTTTGTTATAATTTATGGAGGATACTTCTTAGCAACATATTTAGGCGCTAAGAAAAACATAAATGAAAGAGCATAATATTTTCTATAATGAATTATCTGCTGAAGAATTTGCAGATAAAATATTAGATTATAAACCAATACTATTATAAATTTATTATAGACTATTTTAAAGAAGTAAGTAGTTTAATTAAATGCTTACTTTAGAGTGTGGATAAAATAAGATTAAGATATTTATCTTAATCTTATTTTTTATAATAATTTACTTAAATTAAGTATTTCAAAGATTTAAATAAGAGACTTTGTTACATAAGTCATGTATTAATATGACTTTATATATAATTAAATACTTATAATAATTATATAAAATAAGTATTTTTACTTATAAGAGAAAGGAGATATAATAAAATCATCAAGTGAGTAGGAAGTGGTGATTAGATAGATGAAAAAATATTTAGATAAGCTTCAAAACATGCCAATAGGAATTAGTGGAACTTGCTTGGCATTTATAACATTGAGTAATTCATGGAAATTAAAAGGAATAAATTATTTTAAACCAATAGCAATATTTTTAGCAGTTTGCATGCTATCTTTAATGATTTTAAGACTTATAAGATTCCCAAAGGTTATGTATGAGGAGCTTAAAAACCCAGTAACAGGAACATTTTATCCTACAATGGGTATGGTTGTTTGGTTAGTATCAGGATTCTTTTATCCTTACTTTCCAGTAGTATGTAGTTGGCTTTGGATAGCAGCTGTAATATATCATTATGGAATAGTTATTTTCTATACAGTAATTAGAATAAAGGAAAGAAAGTTTGAAAATATAATGCCAACTTGTTTCATAGTTTATACAGGTATGATAACAGGTAGTGTAGCAAGTAAAGGTATGGATGGGGTAATTCCTCAAATCCCTCAAATAGCACATTTTATGCTTATGTTTGGATTTATATTCTATACAATTCTTCTACCATTAGTTTTATATATAGTATTTAAAAGTGAAATATTAGATGATCACAAATTACCAACAGTAGGTATAATTTGTTCACCAGCTCCACTTGGAGTAGTTGGTATATTAACTATAGAACCAAACCCTAACCCATATATGTTAGCTTGGTTAGTAATAACAGGATTAATATTACTTGTTGTTGTTTATGGATATATTTTAAAACTATTTAAAGAAGGTTTTAAACCATCATATGCAGCATTTACATTCCCATTAGCAATTGCTACTTTATCAGCATTTAAGTTATCAACTTATTTTACTGGTTTAGGATATGATGGAATGGCTAACTTATTTAAGTTCTTAGGTGATGTTGAAATATTTATAGCAACATATGTAATATTCTTTATGCTACTTAACTTCTTAAATATGTTCTTCAAAGCTATAAGTCCAAAACTTGGAGAATATGTAGAGGAAGAAGAAGAATTAATAGGTGGAACTCTTTATTCAAAATAATTGAATAGAGTTTACATATAAACCTCAGACTTGATTCACAGTTGAATTTTAGTCAGAAATTTCTAGAAAGGGGCTCAACTTCTAGAGATACAAACTCTTATATCTATTATTGTTATAAGATAAACTTTTAGTTAAACAACATAATAAAAATCTCAATCACTTTAAAGTATTTTATAATAAAGATTATGGGTAATTCTTTAATAGTAAGTCAAACTCCCACCGACTTTATAAACTAATAAAATAAACAAATTTAGCCTCTGCTCATAATCTTTTTATAAGATGCTACCAAAATAATGTGTCATGCTGTATTTTCTATTTTTTTTGGAAAATATAAAAGGTAAGTGGAATGATGTTTTAGTCATTCCACTTATCTTTTTTTATAATTAAAACATCATTTTATAAAATATAAATTCATATATCTTAGATGAAGAGTTTATTAGGAGGCATAAAATGATAGGAGAGGTATTAAGTTTTGGGTACGATCAATGTGCTAAATTAGGTTATGCTATAGGCTTTGGAGCAATGGAGGGGTTAGTTATATACCTTGGGCTTTTAGCCATAATTGTATTGAAGCTTTTTAATAGTAAGAGAAAAGCTAATTAGGTGCATTAGTAAGTATGTTTGTGAATGAATTTGATTTGAGAAGTGTTAAATACTTCAATAGATTAGAATACTAAATTTTTAGGTTTTGTAACATTGATTTTTATAAGATAAAAATTTATAATTAATTGATTTCATTATAAAATAATAATTTTTACTTTTCGACAAAAAGAAAAAGCTGTGAGGAATTCACAGCTTTTTTATTTACATTAAAAAATATTTTTAATCTGTAGATACTAAAGAACTTTCTTCAGTTACTTCTTCTGTAGAAGGCTTTTTATTTCCTAAAATATTTAAGATTGAAGAGCCAACTATTATTACATATCCTGTGAAGGATAAGAAATCTGGAACTTCTCTAAAGAACATAAAGCCGTATATAGCTGCTATAATAAGCCCAATGTAATCATACATTGATATTTCAGATGCTGGAGCATTTTTATAAGCTATGGTTAAGGCAACTTGTCCTAATGTGAAAGCTATTCCTGCACTAACAAGTAAAAGTATATTTGTTAGTGTTAAGTTCTCTGTGTTCATAAACATTGAAGGTAACATAACAATAGTAGCTATACCAGTAAAGGATAAAATTATTGTCCAGAAGTCTTCCTTATCACCAAGGACTCTTATCATTGTATATGCCATTCCTGCAAAGGCAGCAGAAGCTACTCCAATAAGAGATGGTATTATGGCTGTACTAAATTGAGGTTTTATTACAAATAAACTTCCTGCAAAGGCTACTATTAAAAGTGTAAATTGTTTCTTAGTAATTTTTTCGCTAATTAATAAGTAAGAAAAAATTATTGTAAAGAATGGTGCTAATTTAGTTAGTATTGTTGCATCAGATAAAAACATTTTATCTAGGGCATAATAGTTTGTTAGTATGGACAGAGTACCTACAACCCCTCTAACTAATAAATATTTTCTACTTTCTTTTTTTCCAAAAAAAGAGCCTTTTTTATAGGCTATTATAAAGCAAACTATTAAGGTTGCTACAACATTTGTCAAAAAAGTTTTTTGATATGAGTTAACTCCTACAGCTAGCTTACTAAGTAGATTCATAGTAGCAAAGGCTGCTGAGGCAAGTATCATAAAAATAATTCCTTTAAATTTTGAATTCATTTTTCCCCTCCTTAATTTATTTTTATATAGATCTTCAAATTATAGTTTGTTTTTAGTCAGTATTCATTTCATTGTTTATTAAAACACCTTTAATATTCTATATAAAATTTAAAAGTATTATTATAAATAAACAAAGACTATTATAGAGCTAAGAAAATAAGAGGTCAAATTTAATTGTAAAAATATTTATATAATAATTATGAATAATAGAAAGAATATAAATAAAAACTAGGACATAGAGAAGAAAGTAGAGTAAAATTATTTGTTAGAGGATAATAAATAATTTTGCAGAAATAAAATTATAAATTAAGTTTAAGAAGGTGATTTTTTTGAAAGCTGAAATAATGGCAATAGGAACAGAAATACTTTTAGGCGATATAGTAAATACCAATGCTCAATTTTTAGCTAAGGAGTTAGCTAACTTAGGAATTGGAGTTTATCATCAATCAGTAGTTGGAGATAATTCTGAAAGGATTTTAGAGGCTTTTGACAATGCTTTTAAAAATTGCGATACAATTATTACTACAGGTGGGTTAGGACCTACTAAAGATGATTTAAGTAAGGAACTTGCAGCAAAGTATTTCAATATGGAAATGTGCTTAAGAGAAGAGCTTCTTTGTGATTTGGAGGATTATTTTAAGAAGAATAACCTTGAAATGACAGAGAATAATAAAAAACAATGTTATTTTCCAAAGGAGGCTATAATACTTCCAAACCCTAATGGAACAGCTCCAGGAGCTATTTTAGAAGGGGAAAATAATAAGAGAATAATACTTCTACCAGGGCCACCAAGGGAAATGGAGCCAATGTTTACAAATCATGTAGTACCATACTTAAGTAAATTTACTGATAGTGTTTTAGTATCTAAGATTTTAAGAGTTTTTGGCATTGGAGAAAGCAAGATGGAGGATTTAGTATGTGATCTTCTAGATAATGAAAATCCAACAGTTGCTCCTTATGCAAAAAATATAGATGTTATTTTAAGAATTACTGCTAAGGGAAAAGATAAGGAAGAGGCAGAAAAGCTTATTGCTCCTATGGAAAAAGAGATTAGAAAGAGACTTGGAGATAACATCTATGGTGAAGGAGAAGTGACTTTAGAAGAAGTTGTTGGAAGGTTATTAGTTGATAAAAAGATGACAGTATCAACAGCTGAATCTTGTACTGGTGGCATGGTTGCAAGCACATTAATAAATTACCCAGGAATATCTGAAGTGTTTATGGAAGGTGCGGTAACTTACTCTAATGAAGCAAAAATGAAGAGACTTGGAGTAAAAAAAGAAACTTTAGAGGATTTTGGTGCAGTTAGCGAAGAGTGTGCTAGAGAGATGGCAAAGGGCATTGCTAAAAATGCAGGAACAAGAATAGGAATATCTACAACAGGTATAGCAGGTCCTGGTGGTGGAACAGAAGAAAAGCCTGTAGGTCTTGTTTATGCTGGATTATGCATAGATGGAATTACAAAGGTTAAAAAATTTAATTTTAAAGCTGATAGACAAAAGGTTAGAGCTAGAACCATGATGAATGTTTTAGATTGGTTAAGAAGAGAGCTTGAAAAAATTGATTAAAGAAAATTAAGCTTTAAAAAATATTATTTTTACTTTATGCATATAAAGAGAATAAAAAATTACCCATTAAGTAAACTTAATGGGTAATTAATATGTGCTTAGAGTGTCTAATAATTTATTTTAAAAAGCTTAGCTTTTAAATATGTCTTACTTAAAAATTGAGAGAGTATATGAATACTCTCTACTAGAAAAACATAAAGAAAATTTATTACATTATAAGGGTTTTAAGGGGGAGACAGTTTCGTTAGTCCGTACTTTAACGAAACTGTCAGTATAAATAAAATGGGGGAGAGGCTATTATAAGATTGAAGCTTATTGCCTCAGTAAATATTATTAACAGTATTATTTTTTTTATACAGTTAAAACAAAATATTTTTTATATTTATTATTTATTTTTAAGAAAAAAGTTTAAGAAAAAAATTAAGTCTATTATACTTAAAGATGATAGATATAGCTTGTTAAAATATTTATAGAATTTATGTGTTTTTAAATTAATATAATAAAAAGTAAGTAAAACAAAAAAGTAATTAATTAGTAATATAAGATAATTGATAAATATGGTATATTTTAAAATGATTAATTATGCTTTAAAATATTAAACTTGGATTTATATAATTTTTAAATTAATTCTTTATAGAAGGGAGAAATAAGATGAAGCCTATATTTAAAGTAAGTTTATATTTTCTTATAGTATTAGTTTTATCTATAGTAGGGCCAATGTTTGTGACGCCAGTACTATATAAGATAGGATTAGTGCCGCCATTAGTTTTAATGGTAATACACATAATATTTTTCATAGTGCCAGCAATAATATATATAATTGTAACTAAGAGTAATTATAAAAAGGTTTTTAGCTTTAAAAAACCAAAGGGAAAAGATGTGTTCTTTTCTATATTAATAGCAGCTTTAGCGCTTCCAATAATGACATTCTTCTCATATACATCAAGTTTATTTTATACAAATGATGTAGCCTTAGTTTTAGATCAAATGAGAGTATATCCATTATGGTTAATGATTTTAGTTGTAGGGGTAACACCTGCCATAACAGAAGAAATAACTATAAGAGGTATTGCTTTATCAGGATTTGAATTTAAAAGTAAAAATGTAGCTGCAATAATGACAGGAATAATGTTTGGTATTCTTCATTTAAATGCACATCAATTTTTATACGCTACAGCTATGGGAATAATTTTAGCTTATGTAGTAAGAGCTACAGGAAGTATATTTTTATCAATGTTAATCCATTTTCTAATTAATTCATGGAATTTAATTCAGCAAAGAATAGTTAGTCAAGGAATAACTACAGAGGATTTAGTTCATTCTATGGACTCTATAAAAAATATTTCAATGGAATTAAAAATAGGAGTGTTCTTCTATTATTTAATTTTTGCAATAGTAGCTGCATTTTTAATTAGTTACCTAATAAGAAAAATGGAAAAGAGAAACTTCGATATAACTTTAGATGAGTTAGATGTTGCAACAAGAGTTTCTTATAAAGAAGAGAGAGTAATAAATATACCATTTATATTAAGTGTAATAGTATTTATTGTATATACCTTCTTTATAATGAAGGGGTAATAAAAAGCCGTTGTAATATTATTTGAAACCTGGCTTATTTTTGCATGTATGAGTTAAAAAAATAGCAAATAAGCTTTAAAAAAGGAATAAGAAATTCTTTTTTATTCCGATTATAAATTTGATTATGCAAATTTTATATTATGAAACTTTTTAAAGGTATATATAAAGACAAAATAGCTTTTATAGTAATTAAAAACTATTTTGTCTACAGAATGAAAAAAAGGAACTGTTTGGGATAACAGTTCCTTTTTCTATTAAATTGTGTGGTTAACTTAAGAGTGTATTAAGCTATTAGTATTATTGACTGATAATTAAAAAAATATACCAATTAATATATTTTAAATTTTTTACCTAGAATAGTGTTTTTATATTCTAAGGTTGCATCTGTGAAGAAATGAGAAATTTTCTTGTCTGCAACTATTTTAATACCATTATCCATAACCACATCATCATTTTCACGCTGTTCATCCAGAACAACTTCAATATTTAAGCCTGCTCATCCAGAGGAACAAGCTTTTATTCTAAGGGCATCTTTATCGCTATTATCAAGCATATCTTTAACTTTATCTAAAGTGTTTGGATGTATTTTAACCTTCATAATAAAAACCTCCATATAAATTTTAGTGAATTTAATATATAAATTAACTTTATTAAATTATATACGCATATTAAAAATGGAGCTATAGTGTGTAATTTTAAGGAAATAAAAAAGCGAAATAGTGTTATGATTTTTTTATATATTTGAATAATAATATATGAATTTAGAAACAATATGAATATTTATATGATAAAATAGTTTTATTAACAAAATGTTCAAAAAATGCTTGAAATTTTGTTTGAAAGTGATATTATTATTTATATAAGAAATAATAATTATTAAGTAATATAATTTTGAAATTATTTATTTGGGAAAATAATTTTGATTGTGTTTTTTCAAATAAGTGATTTGTAGGAGGTTTTTTATTATGAAAAGTTTAAAAGGTACTAAAACTGCTGAAAATCTAATGAAATCATTCGCTGGTGAATGCCAAGCAAGAACAAGATATACTTATTTTTCAAGTACAGCTAGAAAAGAAGGTTATGTTCAAATATCAAATATATTTTTAGAAACTGCTGAAAATGAAAAAGAACACGCTAAGAGATTTTATAAATTCTTAAAAGACGATCTTCAAGGAGAAGCTGTAGAAATAAATGCTGCTTACCCAGTAGAATTACCTACAGATACATTAACTAACTTAAAATTTGCTGCTGAAGGAGAACATGATGAATTAAGTAATCTTTATCCATCATTTGCTGATGTAGCTGACGAAGAAGGATTCCCAGAAGTAGCTGCTGCTTTCAGAATGATAGCTAAAGCAGAAACTGCTCACTATAATAGATTTATGAAATTAGCTAAAAACATTGAAGAAGGAAAAGTATTCAAAAAAGATGAAGTAGTACTTTGGAAATGTGGAAACTGTGGATTTATTTGGGAAGGTGCAGAAGCTCCATTAAAATGTCCTGCATGCTTACATCCACAAGCTTACTTTGAAGTTTTCAAAGAAACTTATTAAAAAATAGATTTATTCATGCTTAACTCGTATAATTTTATTAATTGAATGTAAATATAATAAACTAAGACTTATTTCAGAGAGAAGAAATTCTCTCTGATTTTTTTATAAATAAAGAGCGTATATCAAAATGACTTTTGATATACGCTTTATAAATTTGAAGTTTTAATGTAGTGGATAGCTAAACACTACCATTTTGTTTTCATCATTTATTGGTCTCCAAAATTGAATTTCATCAATTAAAAGCTCCCTATCAAAGTTATAATCTTGAAGTTTTGTATAAGCTGACTCAAACTCATCCTCTCCCCATACTCTCTGTGCAAAATATGGGTTAGCTAAGGATACATGAAGCTGCCATGTATCTGGGTTAGAAGTCAATTTAAATCCTTCTTTTGATAAATTCTCATAAAGTTCTCTAGAAAGTTTCTTTATTACTCCACTTTCTTCATCTACTTTTAAATTTACAGACCTATAAGGCTCTCCAAATTTAATTAGTCCATTTAAATGAACTTCAAATTTTTTATATGATTTTAAAGTGTTTTTTACTACTTCATTTAATTTATCCATATCAGGATCTTCAATTACAGCTAAGGTAATATGAAGCATAGGAAGGTTCTCATAAAGTTTATATTCATTTGAAATGGATTCTTGCAATGGCTTTATTATTGCATAGGAAACCTTATCAAATAGTGCCACTAAGTAATATAGCATAAATAAACCCCTTTCTTACTAGTTTGTACAATTTATACCAAGTATTTAATCTATTATATCATATAGAAACTTAGGAAGACTACAAATAGACCTTATTACAATATGATATAAAGCCTTAAGAAAATGGTTGATTTTACTTAAAATCAATATGAATAAAATAATTGATTTTATTTTAAAGTAATATTAAGTTTTGAGAACAAATTTTAAAAAGATGTATATATTAGTTTATTGAGGGAATTTATGAGGAATCTAAAAAGCTTTTAGTAAACTGAAAGTAAAAAAGAGATAAATTTTATGGAGAGGAAGAAAAATATATTTGAAAAACTAAAGTTAGATAATATACTATATATAATGTATATTAGAGAGTTTTAAAATAAGTTTATTTAATATATATTTTAGTTTGAAATTTTTGAAAGGTGGAATAGGGAAATGGTAGAAAGCAGAGTAAGTAGATTAAATAAGAAAAAATCATCTAAGGTTTCAGTTCTATATAATATAGTTGGAATTTGCTTTTTAGCTTTAATTTTATTTGTTGGTAGCCAAATGTTTCTTTAAGAATTTACTGCTTAGTTGGAGTTTGTTTACGTAGATAGAATTTCTGTATAAAGAAGTTATTTTTTTATAGTTAATCAAAGTATTTTCTTTATATGGAGAAGATTAGTGTAAATAAAAATTCCAGCTTAAAATATTTAGTGTACATAATATTAGGTTTAGTTTAGAAAATAGATTTTTTTATTAAGGGATAGTATTTTGAGTTCATATATTTTATGAGATTATTTTTATAGATATTTTTAGATAAGGAGAGATAGAAGTTAAATGAGTATTTTAATAGTTAAAAATATGAATCATGGCTTTGGAGATAGAGCTATATTTGAAGATGTGTCTTTCAGACTTTTAAAGGGGGAGCACGTTGGACTTATAGGAGCAAATGGAGAAGGTAAATCAACTTTCATGAACATAATTACAGGTAAACTTATGCCAGATGAGGGAGATGTTCAATGGAGTAATAAGGTTAGAGTTGGTTATATGGATCAGCACGCTCAGCTTGAGAAGGGAAAAACTATAAGAGAAGTTTTAAGAGAAGCATTCCAGTATCTTTTTGATATGGAAATTGAAATGAATGGTCTTTATGAGAGAATGGGTGAAATGTCAGAGGATGAGATGACTAAAGCCTTAGAAAGAACAGCTACAATTCAAGATATGTTAGATCATAATGGATTTTATATGATAGATGCAAAGGTTGAAGAGGTTGCAGCTGGATTAGGTCTTAGAGATGTTGGATTAGACAAGGATGTTACTGATTTAAGTGGAGGACAAAGAACTAAGGTTTTATTAGCTAAACTTTTATTAGAAACACCAGATATATTACTTCTAGATGAGCCTACAAACTACCTTGATGAGGAACATATAGCTTGGCTTAAAAACTATTTAATAGGATATGAAAATGCATTTATATTAATATCACATGATATTCCATTCTTAAACAGTGTAGTAAATGTAATATACCATGTTGAAAATAGAGCCTTAACTAGATACACAGGTGATTATGATAACTTTATGAGAGTATATGAAGCTAACAAGAAGCAATTAGAGGCTGCTTATGAAAGACAACAGGCTGAAATAGCTAAACTTGAAGACTTCGTTGCTAGAAATAAGGCTAGAGTTGCTACAACAGGTATGGCAAGAGCTAGACAAAAGAAATTAGATAAAATGGATAGAATTGAGCTTGCTGCTGAGAAACCAAAACCAGAGTTTAACTTTAAGCAAGGAAGAACTTCAGGTAAATTAATTTTTGAAGCAAGAGACTTAGTTATAGGATATGATGAGCCACTTAGTAAACCACTTAACATAAGAATGGAAAGAGGGCAAAAAATAGCCTTAGTTGGAGCTAACGGACTTGGAAAATCAACACTTCTAAAAAGCTTAATGGGATTAATAAAACCAATAAGTGGAGAGGTTGAAACAGGAGACTACCAAAGCATAGGATACTTTGAGCAAGAAATAAAAGAAGCAAACTATAATTCATGTATAGAAGAAGTGTGGCAAGAGTTCCCTGGATACACTCAATACGAAGTAAGAAGTGCCCTAGCTAAATGTGGATTAACAACTAAGCACATAGAAAGCTCAGTAGCAGTATTAAGTGGTGGAGAACAAGCTAAGGTAAGACTTTGTAAGCTAATAAACAAAGAAACAAACATACTTATCCTAGACGAGCCAACAAACCACTTAGACGTTGAAGCTAAAGATGAATTAAAGAGAGCATTAAAAGAATATAAAGGAAGCATACTTTTAGTTTGCCATGAACCTGAATTCTATAGAGATGTAGTAACAGATGTGTGGAATTGCGAAGAATGGACGACTAAGATTGTGTAATAAATGATTAAATAAATGAAAGCTATGGTTTAAAAGCCATAGCTTTTAATTTTCTTTAAAATTGTGTCTTTCAAGAAGCAATTCAATAGCTTCATCAAGTAGTTTATTTCTATTAGTTTTATAGATTTTTAGAATAATGAAAAGTGAACCTTATCAATATTAAATGAGGTTTTTACTTTAATTAGTATTAGATTTTGGAGAGAAGTTAGTGATTATTTGTCTAAATCATAAAATCCTAGATAATGAAGAAGTGTGTTGTCGAGGGTTTTTAATTTTATATAGAAATTAATAAAAAATATTTAGCTTAATATTTATAATTTTTTAAAATATTAATATATAAAATTTGACTATATAGAAAATAAATTCTATTATTTTACATTTCTTGATGGTAGAATAAATATATACTATTGTTTAAGAGGGGGATAATAATGAATAATTTTATTTTTTTAAAAGAAAGATGGCCTATACTTGAGAACTTAGGAAGATTAGCAGAAAGAAATATTTATATAGATTCTAATACTACTTTTATTAAGTGTGGTATGTTTGGTGAAATACTTGTTAAATATATGGTATCAATGGAAAATGTTGATGAGTCTTTAATATTTCATGATAATAATTATAATAATAGAATTAAATTACTTAAAAAAGAAGACTTAATTCCAGAAGATATTGATAGTATTCTTCATATATTAAGAGTTAAAAGTAATAGTGCGGCTCATAGTGTATATGAAGATGTAGAGAATGCAAAAATTCAATTAGAATTAACATATAAATTAGCCGTTTGGTTTATGCAGACATATGGTGATTGGAACTTTGAGCCACCAAAATTTGTGATTCCAACAGAAAATGATTATAGTAAAAATATTAATGATATAGCTAAGGAATATTATAATAGAGTAAAGTTTTTAGAAGCAGAGCTTGAGAAGTTAAGAGAAGAGACAAAGGATAAGAAAGAATTAGAGAAACGTAGGATTCAAGGGAAGAAAGCTAGTAAACATATTCAATTAAGCGAAGCTGAAACAAGAAGAATAATTGATACTCAGCTTCAAGGAGCAGGGTGGGAAGCTGATACTATTAATCTTAGATACTCAAAAGGTACAAGACCTTCAAAAGGAAGAAACTTAGCTATTGCAGAGTGGCCAACATATTCCGAAGAAAAAGGAAATGGAGCAGTTGATTATGCTTTATTTATTGGAGAAAGACTTGTTGGTTTTATTGAAGCTAAGAAATATTCAAAAGATGTTGCAGGAACTATGGTTGAAGCTAAAACTTATGCAAAGGGTGTAAAGGAAGAACATAATGATTATGTAGTTTCACAATGGAATGAATACAAAGTACCATTTTTATTTTCTTCTAATGGAAGAAAGTATATAAAAGAAATAGAAGATAAAAGTGGAGTTCACTTTTTAGATTGTAGAAATTCTAAGAATAATTCAAAGGTACTTCAAGGATGGTATTCACCAGAAAAACTAGAAGCTATGCTTGATGAAGATGTTGAAAGTTCTAATAAGTCACTAGATGAAATGAGTTTTGAGTTTTTACAAGATAAAAATAGTATTGGACTTAGATATTATCAAGTTGATGCTATAAAAGCGGTTGAAAAATGTATTATTGAAGGTAAGAAATCAGCTTTAATAACAATGGCAACTGGTACAGGAAAAACAAGAACAGTATTAGGATTAATTTATAGATTAATTAAAACTAATAGATATAGAAGAATTCTCTTCTTAGTTGATAGAACTTCTCTTGGTGATCAAGCTATGGATACATTTAAGGAAGTTAAGATAGAAGATTTAAAAACATTAAATCAAATTTATAATATAAATGGTTTGGATGAAAAGTTAATAAATAAGGAAACTAAAATTCATATATCTACAGTTCAAGCTATGGTTAAGAGAATAATGTACAATGAAGATGAGTCTAATGTACCATCAGTTGGTGATTATGATTGTATTATAGTTGATGAAGCTCATAGAGGATATACATTAGATAAAGAAATGACTGATAGTGAAGTTGAATGGAGAGATAATAGAGATTTCTTAAGTAAATATAAAAAAGTTATAGAATATTTTGATGCATTTAAAGTTGCATTAACAGCTACTCCAGCACTTCATACAACAATAATATTTGGAGAACCTATTTATAATTATAGCTATAGAGATGCAGTTATTGATGGATATCTAGTAGACCATGAACCACCTCACTTAATAGAAACTGAACTTACAAGAGATGGAGTTCATTATAACAAAGGTGATAAGGTTGCAAAGTATAATAAGTTTACAGGGGAGCTTATTAATGGAGCTGAACTTGAAGATGATGTGGATTTTGAAATTGATCAGTTTAATAAGAAAGTAATTATTGAATCTCATACAAGAGTAGCATTAGAAGAGGTAGCAAAGTATATTGATCCAGAAAATGATGAAGGAAAAACTTTAATATTTGCAGCTAGTGATTATCATGCTGATATGATAGTTAGATTATTAAAAGAAATATTTAAAGAAACTATAGGTGGAGTTGATGATGATTCTATTCTTAAAATTACAGGTGCAATTAAAGATTCAGATTTAGCAATTAAGAGATTTAAAAATGAAAGATATCCTAATGTAGTTGTTACAGTAGATTTATTATCTACAGGGATAGATGTTCCTAAAATTGATAAAATAGTCTTTTTAAGAAGAGTGAAATCAAGAATACTTTATGAGCAAATGTTAGGAAGGGCGACTCGTCTTTGCGATGAGATAAATAAAAATCACTTTGAGATATTTGACTGTGTAAGACTTTATGAAGCTCTTAAAGATGTAACCAATATGAAGCCAGTTGCAGCAAGTAAAACTACAAGTTTTAAAATACTAAAAGAAATTTTAGAAAGAGCTAATAGTGAAGAAGAAAAAGAAGCAACAGTTAAAAGGATTATTGCAAAGCTTCAAAGAAAGAAGAAATTGATAGATGAAAATGAAAAATTAATATTTAAAAGTTTATGCAATGATAAAAATCCTGAAGAATTTATAAAAGAGTTAAAAATTATAGATACAGAAAGTGCTGTTAATCAAATAATTAATAACAATGCATTAATTGAGTATCTTGATGAAAAATATAGTAGTGATGAAGTAATAATAATATCAGATATTGAAGATAAACTTATATCACATACTAGAGGATATGGAAAAGGAAAGAAGCCAGAAGATTATATTCGGGAGTTTAAAAATTATATTAAAGAGAATAAGACTACAATTCAAGCTTTAGAGATTGTTTGTACTAGACCACAGGATTTAACTAAGGAAAGCTTAAAACAATTAAGAGCAATATTAGACAACAATGGATTTAATGAAGAATATTTAAAGACAGCTTGGAAAGACTTAAAGCATGAAGAAATAGTTGCTGATATAATTGCATTTATTAGACAACAAGCTTTAGGGAGTCCATTAGAATCTAATGAGGAAAGAGTTAAAAGAGCTGTTACTAGAATTAAGAGAGAATACTATTTAACTAAGCATCAAGAAAATTGGATTAATAGAATAGAAAAGGTTATGCTTAAAGAAGTTGTTATAGATAAGGAAACACTAAATACAGGAGCATTTAAATCTCAAGGTGGAGGATTTGACAGATTAAATGAAAAGCTGTTTAATGAGGATTTAGGAGAAATATTAATAAAACTAAAAAAATATATGTTTGATAACAAGGAGATTAGCTAATAATGAACACACAAGAGATAGTAGGTAAACTTTGGAATCTATGTAATGTATTAAGAGATGATGGTATAACTTATCATCAATATGTTACCGAATTAACTTATATTTTATTTTTAAAGATGGCAAAAGAAACCGGAGCAGAAAGTAAATTGCCAAAAGGTTATAAGTGGGATGATTTAAAATCAAAAAGTGGAATAGAACTTAAAACTTTCTATAAGAGTTTATTAAATTATTTAGGTGAAAAAACAACAGGAATAGTACAACAAATATATCAGGGTTCATCTACTAATATAGAAGAACCAAAGAACTTAGAAAAGATAATAACGACAATAGATGGATTAGATTGGTATTCTGCAAAAGAAGAGGGACTAGGCAATCTTTATGAAGGGCTTTTAGAAAAGAATGCATCTGAAAAGAAATCTGGAGCAGGACAATATTTTACACCTAGAGTTCTTATTGATGTTATGGTTAAGCTTGTTGATCCTAAGCCTGGAGAAAAGTGTAATGACCCTGCAGCTGGAACATTTGGATTTATGATTGCAGCAGACCATTATTTAAAAGAAAAAACAGATAATTATTTTGATTTAGATACAGATTTAGCAGAGTTCCAAAGAACAGAAGCATTCTCAGGATGTGAATTAGTTCATGAAACTCATAGATTAGCACTTATGAATGCAATGCTACATGATATTGAAGGAAATATATTATTAGGAGATACATTAACTAATGTAGGAAAACAAATGAAGGACTTAGATGTAGTGCTTTCAAATCCTCCTTTTGGAACTAAGAAAGGTGGAGAAAGAGCTACTAGAGATGACTTAACATTTATGACTTCAAATAAGCAATTAAATTTCTTACAACATATTTATAGGAGTTTGAAATCAGATGGAAAAGCAAGAGCAGCTGTAGTATTACCAGATAATGTTTTATTCCAAGAAGGTGATGGAACTAAGATAAGAGAAGACTTAATGGATAAATGTAATCTTCATACAATACTAAGACTTCCAACAGGTATTTTCTATGCTCAAGGAGTTAAGACAAATGTATTATTCTTTACTAGAGGTACTGAAGATAAAGAAAATACAAAAGATGTATGGTTCTATGATTTAAGAACTAATATGAAAAACTTTAATAAAGGAAATTCATTAAAAGAAACTCACTTTGATGAATTTGTTAAAGCTTATACTGCTGAAGATAGAGAAAAAGTTGAGGATGAAAGATGGAATAAGTTCACTAGAGAGCAAATTAAAGAAAAGAATGATAACTTAGATTTAGGACTTATAAAAGATGATTCAATATTAGACTATGAAGATTTACCAGATCCAATAGAAAGTGCAGAAGAAGCAGTAGCAAAGCTAGAAGAAGCAACAGACTTGCTTATGAGCGTAATTAAGGAATTAAGAGCTCTCGAAAGTGAGGAATAGTAATGGTTAAGAAGAAAATGACATTAGAAGAAAAGTTAGAAGAAGCTATTATTAAAGATGTTCCATATGAAACACCTAAAAATTGGAGTTATATTAAATTTAAGAATATATTAAATTCGGATAAAAATTCATTAAAAAGAGGACCATTTGGAAGTGCTATAAAAAAAGATTATTTTGTTGAAAGTGGCTATAAGGTATATGAACAAAAAAATGCAATTTATAATGATATGAGGTTAGGAAATTATTATATTGATGAGGAAAAGTATAGAGAACTTGAAGCATTTTCATTAAAACCAGGAGATTTAATCGTAAGTTGCTCAGGAACAGTTGGAAAAATTGCTGTAATACCTGAAGAAGCCGAGGAAGGTGTAATGAATCAAGCTTTATTAAAAATACAGCTTGATAATCGTATTATTTTAACAAAATATTTTATGTATCTTTTTAATTCAGAACCATTTATATCAAATGTTTTAGATAGTTCAAGAGGTACAGCTATAAAGAATATTGCTGCTACTAAGGTATTAAAGGAGATTGGGGTACCTATTCCACCATTAAAAGAGCAACAAAGAATTGTTAATAAAATAGAAAGTCTTTTTGAAAAACTAGATAAGTCTAAGGAGTTAATAGAAGAAGCTAGAGAGGATTATGAAAAGAGAAAGTCTGCTATATTGGAAAAAGCTTTTATAGGGGAATTAACTAGAGAGTATCGTAAAAGGTTTAATTTAGATATTAATAAATGGGAAAAAATTAAGATATCTCATTTTACTGAAATAATTTCAGGAAATGCGTTTAAGAGTAAAGACTTTATTGAAAAAGGAGAAATAAAATGTGTTAAAATAACAAACGTTGGTGTAGGGTATTATGAAAATGAAGATACCTATTTGCCTAAGACATTCATTAATGAGTTTAGTAGGTTTAAAGTGAAAAAAGATGATATTCTAATATCTTTAACTCGTTCGTATATCAATGCAGGACTTAAAGTTTGTTTATATCCATATGACAATTATTCGTTATTGAATCAACGTGTTGCGTTAATAAGATATGATAACTATAAGTACTTATATTATTATCTTAGAACCAATAAAGTATTAGATTATGTGAAAGAAAAAAGTAAGACCACAAATCAACCTAATTTGTCAATAAAAGAATTGAAAAACATGGAAATACCAATTCCAAGTAAACAAGAACAGGATGAAATAGTAAAAATTTTAGATAAGCTTTTAGAAGAAGAATCTAAAATAGAAGAACTTACAACATTAGAAGAGCAAATAGAATTATTAAAGAAATCAATATTAGCAAAGGCATTTAGAGGACAGCTTGGAACAAACTGTGAAAATGAGGAAAGTGCTTTAGAATTATTAAAAGAGATATTAAACAAAGAATAAGGTATAAGATAAAAGTCTTGGTTATAAAAATAGCCAAGGCTTTTTACATTTGAAAAATCCTTTGCATATAGTAATGCGAATAAAACGCAAAGGAGAAATATTATGAATTTTGAAATACCTACAAAGTTTGCTCTTGAAAACAACAGAGTAGAAAAGGAAGAAAGTAATGTAACAATTTATAAGCATAAAGTTGAATTGAATGAAATGCCTATATTTAGAACTACACAGAATAATATTGTGATACCGACAGGAAAGTTAATAAAGCTTAAAAGTGTAGATATTAGAATATTGGCTTGTATGAGTGCAATAAGTAATGTAGCTAATTGTGCTAAAAGTGGAAGTAATACTAGATATATTAGTGTAGGAAGGGTTAATAAAAATATTGGAATGATAGCAAAGTGTTTGGGAATGAAGCCTAAGAAGGTAAAAGAGCAGATAGAAAATATGCTGGGATTAAGAACTAATGAATTAGAATTAAAGCATAGTGTAGATGAGAATGGGAGTGTTGATGCTAGATTTGAAATTAATTATATCAATGGAGAATTTATAACATTACCTTATGATATGTTTGAATTTATAGTCTTAAATTTAAGTAATGGAGCATTTAAAACATATTGTAATCTAAGATGGATTTGCTTTGATAAGTATACACTTAGGTTTGAAGAAAGAGCAATTACACAAGAATATCTATTACAGCTAATAGGATTATCAGGTAGCAGCAAAAGAGCTATTAGAAATATAACTTATGTATTGATAGAGTTAGAGCTTATTTCGATAAGGAAATCATATATTCATGAGCATGATTTACTTGGTAAAGGTGTAACGAAAGAAGTTATTTACTATTCAATAGTAGATTAAGTATAAATAAAAAAGCACATCACATATAAACAATAAGTCTATCACAACATATTAATTTATATATTACAAGAGTATATTTTGAATATCACAATAATACTAAAGGCACAAGAAATTATAGAGAAATTATAGAATTTAATATAGATATAAATATAGATAAGTAATAGACAAAAACCTAACGGTTTTTGATAAGTACTCTATTGGTATTTGGTATTTACTATAATTATTAAAAGGTAATGTGAGTGTCAAAACTTATGGCTTATGGTGATAGAAATTATATACTTCAAAATATTAGAGAAATTGAAAAGTTAACAAAAGAATTCATAAAAGATAATTCTAGTTATTTTAAAGCAAAAGAAACATGTGTGCAATTTTATGCTGATTCAAATATGATTGAGGAACTTAAGGAAAAATGTGATTTGAAAACAGCTAAAGAAGTTGGGGAAAAAGGTTTTGAGAACTTATGTAATAAATATAATGTTAAGAAAAGATCATAAAATATTATTCTTATCACATGAAAAGCTATGATTAAAGTCATAGCTTTTTTATTATAAATATATTAATTATATAATGTTGATTAAGGTGTTTTTTTATGGAAAATATTGAATTAAAAAATATATATTAGTAAAATTAATTATGGCATTAGTTAGGGGGATTTTATGAATAAGACATATTTAAGTGCTAATACATTATTTCATTTTACAAATAACATAGATAATATAATCAACATATTAACAAATGAGTTTAGTCCAAGATATTGTATGGAGAGTTTTGAATTTCTTGGAGATTGTGATTTAGAAATTGCTATACCTATGGTTTGTTTTTGTGATATACCACTTTCTCAAATTAAAAATCATATTGAAAATTATGGTGGATATGCTATAGGATTATCAAAAGAGTGGGGGGTTTCAAAAGGAATTAATCCTGTGGCTTATTCAATAAAGAATTCACTATCTACTAAAGCGATTAGTAATTTAATTGATATTACAAATAAAGAATATGAAGATGAACAGAAAAAAAATAATATAGATAATGCTTATGATTTGGTTTGGAATTTTGCTTTTTATATGAAGCCATATGAAGGAAATAGTTGGGGAGAAGAAAAGTTTGATGGCAAGTATACAAGATTCTATGATGAAAGAGAGTGGCGTTATATTCCAGATATAAAAGTTATAGAGAAATATAATATTGAGTGGTTTTTAGAAAAACATGAGTTTCTAGATTATAAATGTAGAACAGAATATAATAATAAAATTTCTGAGATTATAAAATTAAGTTTTGAGCCAGATGATATAAAATATATAATTGTTAACTCAGAAGATGAGATATTAGATTTATTTAAAGCAATTGATAATATAAAAGGAGATAAATATTCTTTAAATAGAATTAACGTACTGAAAACACGTATAATTTCTAAAGATCAAATATTAAGTGATTTTTAATATATTAAGTTTAATTTAGTGCATAAAATAAGAAAATTATCTTAAAGAAAGTACTAAAATTTTTTAGTACTTTCTAAGTACATAGACATAGCTTTATCTAATATTTTAGATATTGGTATGCCTGTTTTTTCTGAGTAAGCTTTCATTTCGTAATAAATTTTATTATCCATTGCACTTCCTACTGGAGTTCTATTCTTTAAATCCTTTCTTGGCACTAATAATCACCTCAACAATATTATTGACCTAAAAGAATATTTTCATAACTGAATACAGTTGATATAAGTATGGAATACTATTTTTGAAAATATTTTAGGAGGAATGAGTTATGAATGACTTATTTATAAAAAAAGTTTAATGATGAAGAAATAATAACTCTTATACTTGATAATAGAATTTGTTGGATTGCTAAAGATGTTGCTAAAATACTTAATTATGACGATCCCTCTAAAGCTATTAATCAGTGTATAAAGGCAGAAAAGTTTGAATATGGCATAGAATATGAGGTTTTAGCTGGAGATAAGTTAAAAGAAGTTAAAAGACTTATTGGGGTAACACACATAAGTTATTTAAAGCAAACTCCAAAGTTAGTTATATTTTATGAAGAAGGATTATATGGATTTATAAATTATAGTAAACTTCCCATAGGGATTAGCTTTAGAAAATGGTTAAGAAGAGAGGTATTACCTGAACTTAGGGCTAAAGGAACTTATTCTATTAATAAAGAATCTTATAAAGATAACTTAAAAGATGAAAATGAAAATTTATCTTTATATACTCAAGATAAGTTAAATGAGGGAAGAAACTTAAGCTTGTTATTAGAGGTTTTAAATTTAGTTGATAGAATAACTTCAAAAGAGAACGAAGATAAATTAAGATATTTAAAGGATATATTAAATGGGTAAAATATTTAAATTTTGCTTATATTTTGTAATATAAAAAATAAGGTTAAAGAGCTATTATTTTAATGTTTTATCCTTTAGTGACGGAGTTGTGACGGACTTGTGACGGACTTTGAGCCAGAGTTTTCTTAGTGATACCAAGGGGTTTGACGGAATTGACGGACTTTTTTTACTTCTATATAATAGGGAAAAATAAAAAATAGTATAAAAAAAGAGACATTTATTAAATACCCTATATATAGTGAGTGAGAAATAGCAAAAGTCTGACAAGGTCTGGCAAAAGCTAGTCATATCAAGGGTTTAGAGTGTGACGGACTTTTTTAAAGTCCGTCACAAACTCAAAAAGAAGCTTAATGATAAAAACTTCATAACTTATAATTACATAAAATAATAAATATTGTATAATTATAGAATGTAGAGTAGGAAATGGTAATATACACTTCTTAGTTTATTTAAGATAGTTTAAAATAATAGATTTATAAAAACATATATTGTTTTAGTGAGTGGGGGAAGAGTTACTTTGGATAGAGTTAAGTCATGGGAGTATAATGATATTTATGCCTTTGGCAAGAACACCCGTGATTTCAATCATGGGATAAATTTCCACGACATATGCTAAAAGTATAAACCGTCTAACACTTGCAAATAAGTTATATTTTCGTTTAAAATATTTGACATATGTTAAATTAACTAATAATATAATTAAAGAGGTGGTAATAATGGCTCAAGTCAAGCAAGGCAGAGGTTATGTGTATTGTATTCAATATCATATAGTATGGTGTGTTAAATACAGAAGAAAAGTATTGTTTGGTGATGTGGATAAATCCCTTAAAGAAATAATATTAAAAATAGCAAATGATAATAATTTTGAAATTTCTGAAATGGAAACTGATAAAGACCATATACACCTGTTAATAGAATGTTCTCCACAACATCAAATTCCAAATATAATTAAAGCGTTAAAGGGAGTATCTGCAAGGTTACTGTTCTTGAAACATCCTGAAATTAAAAGATATCTATGGGGAGGAAACCTATGGAATCCAAGCTATTTTGTAGCTACTGTATCAGAGAATACAGAAGAACAAATTAGAAACTATATTCAAAATCAACAAGTAAAGTGAGGTGAGATAAGTTATAAGAAAGAAAGCATATAAATTTAGAATATATCCAACTAAGAAACAAGCCGAGCTAATTAACAAGACTATTGGATGTTGTAGGTTTGTATTCAACTATTCTTTAGGTGTTCAAAAAACTAAAGATAATTATTGGAATATAGTTGAGGAGATGGTTCAACAAGGCTACTTCCAAGAGAATAATTGGAAAGGCGAGTTCTTTAATAAAGCCAATTCAATTAAAGATATAGCCAAATTAAAGAAAAGCTATGATTGGCTTAAAGAAGTAGATAGCATAGCACTACAGGCTTCTGTTGAAAATCTTGGTGCTGGATATGATAAGTATTACAAAAAAACAGGTGGCAGACCTAAATTTAAGTCTAAGAAAAATGAAATACAATCTTATACTACTAAATTAGTAAAAGCTAAGGGTAATGTAAATATTGAGATAGTAGGTAAAAGAATTAAACTACCTAAACTTGGATTAGTTAAGATAGAAAATTCAAGAAATGTAGATGGAAATATTAAAAGAGTTACTGTGAGCAGAACACAATCTGGTAAATATTTTGCATCTATTCTTTGTGATGTAAATATTCAAGAATTACCTAAAATAGATAAAAAAGTTGGTGTAGATGTTGGACTAAAAACTTTTGCTGTTTGTTCTGATGGATATGAAGAAGCTAATCCTAAACACTTTAGAAAGGCAGAAAAAAGACTTATTAAACTTCAAAGAGATTTAGCTCGTAAAGAATATAACTCTAAAAACTATCACAAAAATAGAATTATGATTGCTAAATTACATGAAAGGATAGCAAATCAAAGAATGGACTTCTTACAAAAATTTTCAACTAAGCTAATTAGAGAAAACCAATCAATAGCCATTGAAGATTTAAGAGTTTCAAATATGCTTAAAAACCACAAACTTGCTAAAGTAATTTCAGAAGCAAGTTGGTCAGAATTTAGAAGAATGCTAGAATACAAGGCTGAATGGTATGGTAGAGAAATAGTAATTGCTCCACCAGACTATGCAAGCTCTCAACTATGTTCTGAATGTGGCTATAAGAATATAGAAGTTAAAAACCTAGGTCTAAGAGAATGGATATGTCCCGAATGTGGAACACACCATCAAAGAGACCTTAATGCTTCAATAAACTTGGAAAAGCTGATAGCTTAAACTATTGGTATCCAACGAGGTCGGAACGCCCTTGTTAGCTTGGTTAATCTCACACCGTTAGGTGTGTTGCCCAAGAATCTTGGCATTTCAATGCCGAGTAGTTCAACAGCTCATACTGGATTAGCCAATCAAAAGCTATTTACTGATATAGACAAGCTAAAAGATGGAGATGTTTTTTACTTGCATATTTTAAAAAAGGATCTTGCTTATAAAGTGAATCAAATAAAAGTTGTTCATCCAGATGAAATTGATGAACTAAAAATATCAGAGGGTAAGGACTATGTAACTTTACTAACTTGCTATCCTTATGGAATTAATACTGAACGTTTATTAGTAAGGGGAGAGAGAACTGATTTAAGTGAAAAGACGGAAGTGCAGGTTCAAAAGGAAATAAGCACTTTTAATCATTCAAGTGAAAATTTAATACTAATAGTTATAATATTAATTTCAGTGCTAATAATGATTTTCTTATTGTTTTTAATTATGAAATTTAAAGGGAAAAATAAGAGTAGATAACTATGCACTTAAGAACACAATTATTCCTTTAAGAGTATAATATATAAAAAATTAAATTGGAGAATATTATGATATCTAGAGAAAAATATGTTACCTCATCATTAGAATTACATCTTTTTTTTATGAGGGTTATGAAAGAACATGCCATATTTTTAGAGGCAGTACTAGGACCTAAAAATTCAAAACTCGCTAAGGAACTTGATAAGTGCAAGGGAAATCTTGAAAAACTTTTATTTGATGTAGTAAAGCTAAGTAAGGGAAGGGTTAGACAATCCATAGTAGATTCAGGAGAAGTCTTTACTGATTATACTTTAGAGACAGAAAAGAAAACAGAGCATTATACCGGAATTAATATTAATTCTAAAATAACAATAATGGAAAAGGATTTAATGTGTGCTCCTAAAAAGGGTATTGATTCTAAAGTGGCAAGCTGTGTAAAAGATATTAATAATAAGGCTGTTAAATTATTAGATGAATTAATAGATCTTAAGATGAAAATTTTAGACGATGTATTATGTTGCAAGATTTTCACAAGTAATTATCCATCACTTGTTGAACATACCATAGAAGAAGCTAAATTATATCGTTCATATATAGATGATATTGAGTGCAATAGAGATATAGATGAGGTGAATATTAGCAAGACAGAAGCTTTTTGGAATGAAATTATGATGGAACATTCTCTATTTATAAGAGGTTTATTAGATCCAAGTGAGTATGAATTAATAAATACTGCCCATGAATTTGCCTTTGAGTTTAATGAATTAATTCAACAACTAAATAATGTTACTAATGTGACAATAGACAATGTTACTCATGAAACCTTAAAGGAAACAATTAGACTAAGAGATTTCAAGGAAGAGGGCACAAAGGGAATAATGAACTGCAATATAAAATCCTTAATATTACCACTTCTTTCTGATCATGTTTTAAGAGAGGCAAATCATTATATAAGAATATTAAGATGCTATGAAAAATAGATTTTAAATCTTTATAGTACAAGCTTTTTATTTTAAAGAATTTAAAATTTTTATATATTTAAAGAGAAATTATTAGAAGATGTATCAAAAGTTAATAATAAAACTTGCAAGAATACGGTGCTAGAGTGCTATATAAACATCTTTGTAGGTTTTATTAAAAGATATTTTGATATGTCTTCTTTTTTATGATAATTTACTCTTAAATAAAAATGTAATGTAAATTTAAGATTATTATAATATCTAAGTTTAAGATTATGGGTTATAATGTATGTAAAAAATTGCAAGTGATTTACATAAAAAAGAGTTAATATGGTTAAAGTTAGAATATATATAATTTTAATTAATATTAACTTTACACAATAATTTTATTTTAAATAGTTCTTTCTTTTAGAAAGATAATAGAGATAATAAATACTTATTTAAAATAGAATTTAAAAACTATTTAAGGAGGAAATCTAGGATTTAAGTTTATTTATGAAGAAGAAGAGTTTAATAATTTTAAGTATAATAGTTTTAATATTTGTATGTATAACTCTTTATTTAACTAGAGAGCATATAATGGTTTTTTATAAATTAATTACTAATGGTGAAGTTGTAAAGAGTTATCTTGAAAGGTTTGGCCCTTGGGCAGCAGTAATATTTTTTGTATTTCAAATATTACAGGTTGTTATATTCTTTATTCCAGGAGAGGTTATACAAGCTGCTGGGGGATATATATTTGGTGCCTTAGGAGGAACTTTACTTTCCTTTTTCGGTATAGCAGTTGGATCTGCAATATTATTTTACATATGTCAAAAGTTTGGAAAGAAGCTAGTACAAAGATTTGTACCTAAGGATATGTATGATAAATTAGAAAAGATTTTAAACAGTCCTAAGTTTAAGCTTATATTGGTAATACTATTCTTTTTACCAGGAGCACCTAAGGATTCACTTATTATGGTTTGTGCCTTAAGTAACATAACCATAGGACACTTTATAATATTCTCTATGATAGGAAGAATACCAGCTTTAGTTGCATCTTCTTTTATGGGAGCAAACTTAGCAGAAGGAAATATTGTAGGTGTAGCGATTATTGGGGTAATAGCCTTAATAGCTTGTGCTTTAGGAGTTATATTTAAAAAAGATGTCTTTAAGTACATGGAAAAACTTTAATATTTTATTTAAATGGAGATTTATAAAAATTCATATATAAAATTTATAATTTTGTATAAGAGTTTTTAAATAACTCCATTTTTTTTATATTACTTTAAGTTAATATTATTTTTTAAGAAACATTATAAGAGTTTATTAATTACAAGTATTATTTGAAATTAAGTTTTAAAATATAAAAATATTTTAATGATAGGGGTTTTATATGTATTAAAGAAAAATTAAATGGTTAATATTGTAAATAGTGATATTAAAATATAATTTATGATTTAATCTTGGAGGTAATATGAATAAAGAAAAGTTAAAATCAGTATTTACAAGTAAAATAGCCATAGGAATAATTTGTTTTATTATTGGAGGAATTGCTTTAGGAAACAGCAGTTCAGGAGTTAATTTAACTAAAGAAAGATATAACCAATTATTAGAGTTTGAAAAGGTTGCTCTTCAAAAAGAGGGTGAGGCAGTTGAAACTCTTAATGAAGAATTAACTGAAGAAAATTTGGACAATAAGATAAATGAAAAAACTGAAGAAGATAAAAGACCATTAAGTATTGGAGAAACAGCTTATATAAATGATAAAAATGGAGTTAAATCAATGGCCATAACCATAGATAATGTAAAACTTACAGATGAAAGAAATCAATTTTCTGAAAAGAAAGCAGAAAAGGTTGTTGTAATAGAATATACTTATGAGAACATAGCAGGTGAAGAAAATTTATACGTATTTGATAGTAATTTTAAAGTTTATGATGCTTCAGGAAATGTTTTAGAAACATACCCAGCTGGTGCTGAAAAACATCCTCAAGCTATTAGTAAGGGAAAAAAATGTACTGCTAATATGTCCTTTGCCCTAAACAATGAATCAAATAATTTAGAACTAGAATTTTATGATAATATGTTCAATGGAAAGGCTTCAGAAGTCTTTAATATAAGTGCTGAGTAGAAGTGATTTTAAGAAAAAAGTCTATTTAAAGTTTTATAGTTAGGTTAGAATATAGGAAGTGTAAGGGGGAGGTATTATGAGATATTCTGTAGAAGGTGTTTGTGAGAAGTTTAAAAGTGGAGAGAAATTAGAGTTTTTATTTTTCTGGGGACATACAAAAAATAAAAATGGGAAAGTAACTAAGGCTTGTTTTAGCCAATGGTACCTTTCTGATTTTAAGGTTCATGGAGTTTTATATAACTGTGCAGAGAAGTATATGATGGCTGAAAAGGCAAGGTTATTTAATGATTATGAAACCTTAGAAGAAATATTATCTGCTGAAAATCAAAAGGAAATAAAAGACTTAGGATACTTTTCACTAATTTTTAGGGTAATATTAAAAGTTTTTTATTACTTCAGTTATGTTGTGATTAGCTTAATATGAAGTTCTTAGAAAGTTACAAGTTAAAACTGAAAAAAACTGGTTTTTATTTATGTAAAAATCAGTTTTTTTTGTTTTTTATTAAAAAATGTTTGATTTTTTTGTGAATTAGTATAAAATATAAAATAACTTTAATAATTTATACATAAACTTTTAAAGAATATTTATAAATTAACATTGTTAGAGATAAAATTAAATATTTAAGGTAAGATCAAAAAATTTAATAGGCAATAATAAATTTTATTATAAATTAATCAGTAAACGTTTAAAAGAAAAGTTTTTTAAAAACTAAGGAGGAAAATTTATGCAAGTTTTAATTGGGGCAGGACTTTTATTAATAGTTTTAGGATTGTTTACCTTATTTAGTTATAAGGCACCACATGGAATGAAGGCTATGGGAGCATTGGCAGGAGCAGCTTGTGCAAGCTTTTTAGTTGAGGCATTTCACTCATCATTCTTTGGAAATGTTCTAAATATAGAGTTTTTAAAGAAGGTTGGAGATGCTAATGGAAGCTTAGGAGGAGTTGCAGCAGCAATTCTTGTACCATTAGCTTTAGGAGTTTCACCAGTTTATTCAGTTTTAATAGGACTATCATGTTCAGGATTAGGAATATTACCAGGATTTATAGCAGGTTATTTAATGTCATTTGTGGTTAAATTCTTAGAAGAAAAATTACCAAGTGGTTTAGATTTAATTGTAATAATAGTTGTGGCTACGCCTCTTACAAGAATAATAGGTGATTTTACAGCACCAGTAGTTGATTCTACTTTATTAAAAATAGGACAGGTTTTAATAGCTTCAGCAAACTCTAACCCAATAACAATGGGGATAATACTTGGAGGAATTATAACTGTAGTTGCTACAGCACCTTTAAGTTCAATGGCTTTAACAGCTATGCTTGGACTAACAGGAGCACCAATGGCAATAGGAGCATTATCAGTTTTTGGCTCATCTTTCTTAAATTTTGTCTTATTCCAAAAAATGAAGTTTGGAAGCAAAAAGGACACAATATCAGTTGCTATAGAGCCATTAACCCAAGCGGATATAATAACAGCTAACCCTATCCCTATTTATGTAACTAATTTTATTGGTGGCGCTTTATGTGGGATTATAATAGTTTTAATGGGACTTACTAATATGTCTCCAGGGACAGCTACCCCTATTGCTGGTTTTGCTGTAATGTTTGCATATAACCCAGCATTTAAGGTATTAATGGCTTCTCTAGCCTGTGTAGTTGTAAGTGCAGGTAGTGGATACCTAGGGTATTTATTATTTAAAAACTACAAGATACATACAGTAGATGAGATACGTGGAAATGATTTAGAGGTAGAATAATTAAATTTTATTTTTATAATAAATAAATCTTTTATATATACTTAATAATTTTTAGTTGTATAATAAGAATAAATATTAGACTTATCTTGAATATTACTAACTAATAAATTTGGTCTACATGTATTAGGTTCATATGAATTAAAAAGGTTTATGAAGCCGAGTTTAATAAAATTTTTATTGGAGTGATTAAAATGAAATTAGCTGAGGCATTGATTTTAAGAGCAGATTTACAAAAAGAATTAATGAGTTTAAAAAATAGAATAAATCAAAACTTACTAGTTCAAGAAGGTGAGAAACCCTCTGAGAACCCATATACACTATATGATGAGATACTGTTAAAGGTAAGTGAACTAGAAGATTTAATTCTAAAGATTAATAAAACTAATAGTAATTACATAACTAGTAATAATGAAAGTATTTCTGATTTAATTGTAAAAAGAGATATGCTTGGAAAGAAGATAAGTATATTAAAAGAAATAGCTGAAGAAGCTACAGTAAAAGTAAATAGATACTCTCAAACTGAAATAAAAATATTTTCTGCAATGAAGGTAGACCAATTGCAAAGAGAAATAAACAAATATTCTAAGGAATATAGAGAACTTGACACTAAACTGCAAGGTTTAAACTGGACAATAGATTTAATGGAATAAAAGTAGCTAAGTTATAAGGTAAATTATTCCTAGTTTAAACTAGACATTAATTAAATAGATCTTTAAATGTTGGTAGCTTTTATTAAGGAGGTCATAAATCCTAACCTAGGAAAAAAGGTAATTATGTTACATATGTATCTAGGAGCAGATACTTATTTTACAATTTATGCTCAAACAAGTTACATGGGTACTATTTAAGAATTACAATTTACAACCATATGACTATTAATAATAAGCGAGGCTGGGGCAAGGGGATACAATTTAAAGAAAAAAAGTGGCTGTATCAAAATATAATAAAACTTACAAACAGTATGAAGAGAATATCTAGATGAGCTTTAGAATTTAAATTATTACGTAGAAAATATCACGTTAAAAAGCTGAGACTGTTAATTCCGTAGGAATACAATCTCACAAAGTTCGATTGCATAAGTTCAAGAATCCAAATTGAAAATTTGGACTTTCACTTAAGTTTCGAAGCTTTAGTGATATTTTCGAAGTAATGATTATAAATTCTTAGCGAAATCTAGTAATTCTCGGAATATGTTTGTAAGTTTTAAAAAAGTTATTTTGATACACGCCCTTTTTTTATTTGCCCTAAATTAAGGCGAATTAAAGGGAGCTAAAGTAAATAAAAGTGAATTAAATTAAAGTAAATTAAAACAAGTAAAAGTGAATTAAAGTAAACAAAAGTGAATTAAAGTAAACAAAAGTGAATTAAAACAAATAAGAGTGAGTTAAAGTAAATAAAAGTTAATTAAAGTTTAGACCTATAAAAGCAATTCTTGCTACCCCTGCAATTAAAGTAAATAAAAGTTAGTTAAAGTTAGTAAGTAAAAATTTTAGTAATCGTTTAATACTATTACACTTCTACATAAAGCCTTTAAAAGCAATTAAGTATAAGAATTTTCTAAATTTGTTTTCCAATAAAATCTAAAAAATATAAATTATAATAAATTATTAAGGATAATAATAAATAAAAAACTAAATTTCAATATAATTCACAGAAAATCAAGTTTAACCCTAATAAATAATAAAAAGTAAACTTTAACTAAAAAACTTAAAGAAATAAAAGAGGGTTTTTCACTTAATTATTAATAAGTTAATTTATTTAGAAAATAATAATAAAATATTAAAAAATAACAATGTTTTTATGCAATATATCAATAAAGAGAGCTTTTTATAAATATTATGCATAATACTTAATGTTAAAAATATTTTAATTAAAGGTAATTTAGTAAAATAATTTAGTAAAATTATAGTTTTTTTACTGAATATTCAAATTTTGTACATTAACATTTACAAAAAAAATGATATTATAATGTCAGAAAACGTTTCCTAGTGAAACTTTATAGCTAAAATATATTAAATATAAGGGGGATTTTAAGATGAGTGAGAGAAAAAGATCGCTTAGTTCAGGAGCCTTAATGCTTATGACTTTTACAGCGGTATTTTCATTCGGAAACATAATTGATAGTAGTGTAAACATTGGACTGGCTACAATACCATCATATATATTTGGTACAGTATTTTACTTTTTACCATTTGCTTTGATGATCGGTGAGTTTGCTTCAGCTAGTTCAGATTCAGAATCAGGTATAAATAGTTGGATAAAGAAATCTCTAGGTGCAAGATGGGCTTTCTTAGGATCATGGTCTTATTTCTTTGTTAACTTGTTCTTCTTTACTTCACTATTACCTAAGATATTAATTTACGCATCTTATACTTTTGTTGGTAGAAACGTATTTGATGGAAAAACAGTGTTAATTTCTGTTATATCAATAGTATTATTCTGGGCGGTAACTATAATTTCTACTAAAGGTGTATCTTGGATTTCAAAAATAACAAGTATATCTGGTGTAGCTAGAATAATTTTAGGTTTAGGATTCATAGTATTATCTTTCGGAGTTATTTTATTCTTAGGAAAAGCTCCAGCTCAAGAATTCACAGCAGAAACTATTATGCCTAAGTTTAACTGGTCATATTTCATGGTTTTAGCTTGGATTTTACAAGCAGTAGGTGGTGCTGAAAGTATAGGTGTATATATTAAAGACGTAAAGGGTGGAAATAAAACATTCATAAGAACAATGGTAATTTCAACTGCTATAGTTGGTGGTTTATATGCACTTGGAGCTGTTTCAGTAGGTTTAGTTGTACCTTCAGAAGTATTACAAGGTAACTTCTCAAATGGTTTATTTGATGCCTTTGCAATATTAGGTGCAAACTATGGAGTAGGTAACATAATAACTAACATAGTTGGATTCATAATGATGCTTGCTTCTTTAGGTTCATTAGTTTTATGGACTGCAGCACCTGTTAAAGTATTATTTTCTGAAATTCCTGAAGGAATCTTTGGTAAATGGATTGCTAAAACAGATAAAAAAGGAACTCCTGTAAATGCTTTATATGTACAAGCTGTAATAGTAACAGTATTACTATTAGTACCAGCTTTAGGAATAGGTTCAGTTGATAGCTTACTTGAAATGTTAATAAACATGACTGCTTCAACTTCATTAATTCCAGTATTATTCTTCTTAGTTGGATACATTGTATTAAGAGCTAAGAAAGATGATATGGAAAGATCATTTAAAGTTGGATCTAAAAACTTTGGAATAGCAATTGGAGTATTATTACTTGCTTTATTCGTATTCGTATTTGTAATATCTTCAATTCCAGCTCCACAAGATTTTGCAGCTTACTTTAATGGAACATTAGCAGAAGGAGCAACAAATCCTGTATTCGTACTTTTATACAATGTATTAGGATTAGTATTCTTCTTAGGCTTTGCTGAAATCTGCTGGAGAAAATATGAAAAGAAAGTTGGAAAAGCTGTAGCTAATGAGTGGGATCAAGAAGAAATAGCTTAATTACAGCAATAACAAAAATATAAAAGACATCATTTAGGAATAAGCTATAAAAATATAGCTTATTCCTATAACTATAAATTTATTTAGAAATACACAATTTACTTATAGATTAATAAGAGAAAAAATGATTAACTTGGTAAAATGGAGGGATTATTTTGAAAAATTATGGACCAATAAGTTCTAAAGTAACAAAAATGCTTCATGGAGCAGATTACAACCCAGAGCAATGGATTGATATGCCTAGTATATGGGGAGAAGATGTTAGATTAATGAAGCTTTCTCATACAAATGTTGTAGCTGTAGGCATATTCTCATGGACAATGTTAGAGCCAGAAGAAGGTAAGTTTAACTTTGAATGGTTAGATGAAATCATGGACTTAATGCACAAGAATGGAAACTACGTAATACTTGCTACACCAAGTGGAGCTAAACCAATATGGATGGCTCATAAGTACCCAGAAACTTTAAGAGTTGCTCCAAACAGAGTAAGAAACCTTTATGGAGAGCGTCATAACCACTGCTATACATCTCCTATATATAGAGAAAAAATTGCTATAATAGATAAATTATTAGCTGAAAGATACAAAGATCATCCAGCTTTAATCTTATGGCACATTTCAAATGAGTTTGAAGGTCAATGTTACTGTCCTTTATGTGAAGAAGCTTTCAGAGATTTCTTAAGAGAGAAATATGACAATGATATAAATAAATTAAATAAAGCTTGGTGGACTAAGTTCTGGAGCCATACATACGCTTCCTTTGATGAAATAGAGGCACCAGCTCCTCATGGAGAACCAGCTCTTCATGGATTAAACTTAGACTGGATGAGATTTGTTACTCACCAAACTTTAGACTACTACAAGCATGAAAGAAGCATATTAAAGGAGATCACACCAGATATTCCTGTAACTACTAACTTCCATGACTATATTTCATTATTCAGAGGAATAGATTACTGGAAATTTGCTCCTTACTTAGATGTTGTATCATGGGACAACTATCCTTACTGGCATGGTGAAAGAACAGATGACCACGAAGGAAGTAGAATTGGATTTGTTCATGACTTAAATAGATCAATTTTAAATGGTAAGCCATTTATGATGATGGAAAGTTCACCAAGTTCAACAAACTGGCAACCAGTTGCAAAACTTAGACGTCCAGGAATGCATGTTTTATCTTCTCTTCAAGCTGTAGCACATGGTTCAGATACAGTTCAATATTTCCAATGGAGAAAGAGTAGAGGATCATCAGAAAAGTTCCATGGAGCTGTTGTTGACCACTGTGGACATGAAAATACAAGAGTATTTAGAGATGTAACTAAGGTTGGAGAAATTCTATCAAAACTTGATGATGTAATAGGAACTTCTGTAGAACCACAAGTAGCTGTTATTTACGATTGGGAAAACTACTGGGCAATAAATGATGCTCAAGGTCCTAGAATAGAGCAAAAGGATTACTTTGAAACTTGTCAAAAGCACTACAAAGCTTTCTGGGATATGTCAATTCCAACAGATGTTATAAACATGGATTGCGATTTCTCAAAATATAAGGTTGTTGTAGCACCAATGCTTTATATGGTAAGACCAGGTGTTGGAGAAAGATTAGAGGAATTCGTTAAAAATGGAGGAACTTTAGTAACAACTTACTGGAGTGGTATTGTTGATGAAAATGACCTTTGCTTCTTAGGAGGATTCCCTGGCCCATTAAAGAAAGTTACAGGAATCTGGGCAGAAGAATTAGATGCACTTTATGATGAGGATGTAAACTATGTTTCTGTTGAAGAAGGAAATAGCTTAGGAATGAAAGGTGAATATGAGGCTAGAATATTCTGTGACTTAATTCACTCAGAAGGAGCTGAAGTTCTTGCAACATACAAAACAGACTTCTACAAAGGAATGCCAGCTTTAACTTGCAACAACTTTGGAGAAGGACAAGCTTACTATATAGCATTTAGAAATAATGATGAGTTCTTATCAGATTTCTACTCAAGCTTAGCTAAGAAGTTAACTTTAAAGAGAGCTATAGAAATTGACTTACCAAAGGGAATTAATGCTCAAGTTCGTATGGATGAAAAGAACGAGTTTGTATTCTTTATGAACTTCTCATCAGAGGAAAAAACAATAGACATTAAAGATCTTGATTTAACAGATATGGTAACTGGTGAAAAGGTAGCTAAGGAAATGGAAATAGAGCCTTATGGAGTTAGAATAGTTAGAAGAAAATAAAATAGATATTAATATATAAATAAGATTTATATTTAGTTTAATAGATTAATAAGAAAAAAGTAATGCTGAATACTTTTAGTCAAAATTGAATTTTTTATATTAGACAGGTAAGTGAAAACTTACCTGTTTTTATTTTTATCAATAGTTTTTTTAATGAGAGATTAAACTAAAGAATTATAACTTTTATTATTTATTAAGATAAGAATTTATAGAAAAAGTAAGAAGAATTTGAAATATTTATATTAAATTTAAGGGTGAATTTAGCATGAAAAGGGTTTAATATTAAAATTTTTTAAAAATATTATTCATCAAATATACATCATATATTCAATAAAAATTAATTATTAGTATCAATTGTAATATATGGATTTTACAAAATTTGCTTGATTAACCGGTTCAGTAAAGAGTATTTTTTGTGAATAAAAATAAGAAATTATATACAATAATTTCCATTTTATGGTTTGTAATCGTTTTGTTGAGAGTGTATAACATAGGTGTGGGACGGACAAGGTCCTACAAAGTTATAAAAGTTAAAAGGAGGAAGGGTATATTATGAGAGATGACAGAGCATTAAATGTTACTTCTGAAATAGGAAGATTAAAAACAGTTCTACTACATAGACCAGGAGAAGAAATTGAAAATTTAACACCAGATCTATTAGATAGACTACTATTTGATGACATTCCATACTTAAAAGTTGCAAGAGAAGAACATGACGCTTTTGCACAAACTTTAAGAGAAGCAGGAGTAGAAGTGCTTTATTTAGAAGTTCTTGCTGCTGAGGCAATAGAAACTAGTGATGAGGTTAAACAACAATTTATAAGTGAATTTATTGATGAGGCTGGAGTTGAAAGCGAAAGATTAAAAGAAGCATTAATTCAATACTTCAACTCATTTAGTGATAATAAAGCAATGGTCGATAAGATGATGGCTGGGGTAAGAAAAGAAGAACTTAAGGATTACCACAGAGAATCATTATATGACCAAGTAAATAATGTATATCCATTTGTATGTGATCCAATGCCAAATCTTTATTTTACAAGAGATCCATTTGCAACAATTGGACATGGTATTACATTAAACCACATGAGAACAGATACAAGAAATAGAGAAACAATATTTGCTAAATACATATTTAGACATCATCCAAGATTTGAAGGAAAGGATATTCCATTCTGGTTCAATAGAGATGATAAGACTTCTCTTGAAGGTGGAGATGAATTAATACTTTCAAAAGAAATTTTAGCAGTTGGTATATCACAAAGAACTGATTCAAAGTCAGTTGAAAAATTAGCTAAAAAGTTACTTTACTATCCAGATACAAGTTTTAAAACTGTATTAGCATTTAAAATACCAGTATCAAGAGCATTTATGCATTTAGATACAGTATTTACTCAAGTGGATTATGATAAGTTTACAGTTCACCCTGGCATAGTAGGACCTTTAGAAGTTTATGCTATAACTAAAGATCCAGAAAAAGATGGACAACTAATTGCAGTTGAAGAATGTGATACTTTAGAAAATATATTAAAGAAATACTTAAAGAGAGATATTGAGTTAATAAAATGTGGTGGCGGAGATGAAATAATAGCTGCTAGAGAACAATGGAATGATGGTTCAAATACACTTGCTATTGCTCCAGGAGAGGTTGTAGTTTATTCAAGAAACTATGTAACTAATGAAATCTTAGAAAAGAAAGGAATTAAGTTACACGTTATACCTTCATCTGAATTATCAAGAGGTAGAGGGGGCCCTAGATGTATGTCAATGCCTCTAATAAGAGAAGACTTATAAAATTATAATTTTAGAGAATTTAAGAGAATTTAAGAGAAATAAAAATTCGAATATTTTTAAAGGAATAAATCAAAATATTGAATATTGGGAGGAATTAAAAATGGCAGTTAACTTAAAAGGAAGAAGCTTTTTAACATTAAAAGACTTTACACCAGCAGAAATAAGATATTTATTAGATCTTTCTCATGATTTAAAGGCTAAAAAAAGAGCTGGAATATTAGGAGATAGCTTAAAAGGTAAAAATGTAGTTTTACTATTTGAAAAAACTTCAACTAGAACAAGATGTGCTTTTGAATGTGGAGCTGCTGAAGAAGGTGCTCATGTAACATTCTTAACTAACTCACAAATGGGTAAAAAAGAATCAATAGAAGATACTGCAAAGGTTCTTGGAAGAATGTATGATGGTATTGAATTTAGAGGATTCAAACAATCAACTGTTGAAGAATTAGCTAAACATGCAGGTGTTCCAGTATGGAATGGATTAACTGACGCTGACCATCCAACTCAAATATTAGCAGACTTCTTAACAATAGAAGAACATGCACACAAACCATTAAGTGAAATCAAATTAGTATTTACTGGTGATACAAGAAATAACATGAGTTATGCATTAATGTATGGTGCAGCTAAAATGGGAATGCACTTTGTAGCACTTGGACCAGATAGCTTAAAACCAGATGAAGAAATTCTTAAAGAAATGCAAGAATACTCAAAAGAAACTGGAGCAACTATAGAATTTAGTTCAAATGTTGATGAAGCAGTTAAGGGTGCAGATGTTATCTACACTGATATCTGGGTATCAATGGGTGAAGATGAAAGCTTATATCCAGAAAGAGTTAAATTATTAACTCCATACAAAGTTACTAGAGAAATGATGAATAAAACAGGAAATAAGAATACTTTATTCATGCATTGCCTACCATCATTCCATGATGAAGATACAGAAGTATGTAAAGATATGATGGATAGATTAGGTCTTGATATAAGAGAAGTTGAAGATGAAGTATTTAGAAGTAAAAATTCAGTTGTATTTGATGAAGCTGAAAACAGAATGCATACAATCAAAGCAGTAATGGTAGCAACTGCTGGAAGATAATAAATTTTCTTAAGGGGCTGTATTTATAATATCATCTAAGGAATAATTAGCATTTAAATTATTTAATTTTAATAACTGAATTTTCCTTTCATTGTATTATAAATGCTGCCCTGTTTTTAATAATATGAAAGTGGGTGAAGTTATATGGCAGAGCAACATAATGAACCAAAAAAATTAGGATTTGCTCAATTAGCAGCCTTAATAGTTGGTTCTATGATTGGTGGCGGAGCTTTCAATCTTCCATCAGATATGGCAAGGGGAGCTGGTACTGGAGCAGTTATAATAGGATGGATTATAACAGGTATTGGTATGATAGCTTTGGCTTTTGTTTACCAATCATTAGCTAACAGAAAGCCTGAATTAACAGGTGGTGTTTATAGTTATGCGAAAGCAGGGTTTGGAGAATACATAGGATTTAATTCAGCTTGGGGATATTGGTTAAGTGCATGGATAGGAAATGTATCTTATTCAGTACTTCTATTTGGAGCAGTAGGTTATTTCCTACCTATGTTTGGTGCAGGAAATAACGTAGCATCTATTATTGGTGCATCAGTATTACTTTGGGCATTTACATTACTAATATTAAATGGGGTAAGTGGAGCAGCACTTATAAATCTTATAACTACTATAGCTAAGTTAGTTCCAATATTCTTATTTATAGTTATCTCATTATTTATGTTTAATTTTGATAAATTTACTTTCCAATTTTGGGGTACAAGTGATTTAGGCGGAATTGTAACACAGGTAAAGGGTACTATGTTAGTAACATTATGGTGCTTCATAGGAATTGAAGGAGCTGTAGTTGTTTCTGGAAGAGCTAAGAAACAAAGTGATGTAGGTAAGGCAACAGTAGCTGGACTTATAGGAACATTAATAATATATATGTTAATAACATTAATGGCACTTGGAGTTATGGACAGAGTTAAACTTTCAGGTCTTGAAAACCCATCAATGGCATATGTTCTTGAATTTGCAGTTGGTAAATGGGGAGCAGTTATTATAAATTTAGGATTGATAATTTCATTATTTGGATCACTTCTTGGATGGTCATTACTTGCAGCAGAAATTCCTTATGTAGCAGCAAAGGATGGGGTATTACCTAAAGTCTTTGCTAAATTAAATAAAAAGGGAACACCAAGTGGTTCATTAATAATAACTAATTTATTAGTGCAAGCATTTTTAATATTAACTTTAGTAGCTAGCAGTACTTATCAAGCTCTATATTCAGTAGCTAGTACAGCTATATTAGTTCCATACCTTTTAAGTGCTATGTATGGATTTAAATTAGCACTAACAGGTGAAACTTACGATAAAAATCCTACAGGTAGAACTAGAGATAAAATTTTTGGTGGAATAGCAACCGTTTACGCTATATGGCTATGCTATGCAGCAGGACTTAAATATTTATTATTATGTTTCATATTATATGCAGTAGGAATTATATTCTTCTACATTGGTAAGAAACAGAATAATAAAGATGCAAAAGTATTTGTAGGAAAAGAAAAAATACTAGCAATAATTGTTTTAGTTATAGCAATTATAGCAATAGTAATGTTATTTAACGGAACAATAACTATTTAGATTAAAAATAAAATGGAAACTTAAAGATTAAAGTTAGAAAGCTGAAGGAGGAAAAGACTTATGAAAATTGTTTTAGCATTAGGCGGAAACGCATTACAAAAGGATTCAAAGGATAAAAGTGCAGAAGGTCAATTAGAAACATGTAGACAAACAGCTGTTTCAGTAGCTGATTTAATAGAAGATGGACATGAAGTATCAATAGTTCATGGAAATGGTCCTCAAGTTGGACAAATATTAGCAAGTATTGAATTAGCTCATCAAGTTGATAATGGAAATCCATTATTCCCATTTGATGTAGTTGGTGCTTTTTCAGAAGGTTATATCGGTTATCATCTTCAAAACACAATTAGAGAGGAACTATTAAAAAGAGGAATTAAAAAATCAGTAGATACAATTACAACTCAAGTAATCGTTAACAAAAATGATCCTGGTTTTAAAAATCCAACTAAACCAATAGGTTCTTTCTATACAAAAGAAGAGGCAGAAAAGTTAGAAAAGGATAAAGGATATACTATGAAAGAAGATGCTGGTAGAGGATACAGAAGAGTAGTAGCTTCACCAAAGCCAGTAGATATAGTAGAAAAAGAAGCTATAAAAACTATGGTAGATAGTGGCTTTGTTGTAATCGCTTGCGGAGGCGGTGGAATCCCTGTAGTAGAGGATGGAGATAGACTAGAAGGAGTTCCAGCAGTTATAGATAAGGACTTTGCTGCTGAAAAATTAGCTGAAATATTAGATGCAGATGCATTATTAATCTTAACAGCAGTTGATAGAGTTTGTGTAAACTTCAACAAGCCAGATCAAAAGGCTTTAAAAGAAATCAATTTAGAAGAAGTAGATAAATATATAGAAGAAGGTCAATTTGCACCAGGAAGCATGCTTCCAAAGGTTGAAGCTTGTAAGAAGTTTGTATTAAGCGGAGATAAAAAAGTAGCTATAATTGCATCTTTAACTAATGCTAAAGCTGCTTTAAGAGGAGAATCAGGAACAAAAATAGTTAAATAAAATTGCCCATATATATTAATTTCATTGTTTATATAGCATACATACAGGGTTAAAGGGTAGCAAAGGAGATATTATGAGTAATTTAGAGAAATCTTTAAGACATGAAGTAATATTAGATATAATAGAGAGCAAATGTATCTGTAAACAAGAAGAATTAATAATTGAGTTAAAAGAATGCGGAATAAATGTAACTCAAGCCACTTTATCAAGAGATCTTCATGAGATGAATATAATTAGAAAAAGTTTTGAAAATCATGAGCATAGATATATTGTTACAAAGGAAGATAAGTTTATAAAAAAGTTTAAAAGTATATTCAAAAGTTCTGTAAGAAGCGTATCTATGCAAGAATATTTCATATCAGTTAATACCTTAGATGGTATGGCTAGTTTGATTGGAGAGTTTATAGACAGGCTTGGTGATGGAAGAATAGCTGGAACAGTAGCTAAAAAAAATCATATTCTAGTTTTGTGCAGAAGTGTTAATGCTACTCAGCAGATATTCAAAGAGTTAGATTCCTTAAGAGTTTAATTAAAAGAAATTAACTCTTTGTAGAGTTAATAATAAATATTAATAGCTTAAATGTTGCATTGTATAATTAATTATTATACAAAAAATCCATAGACTAAAATATTTTATATTTTTACACTTTAGTAGTGGTAAGAAATACAAAGATATTTTAGTTTATAAAAAGTCTTAAACAATTACCTAAAAAATACCTTTTTAATATTACGGTGAAGGGTGTAATTTACTGAGTTGCCAATAAAGTACATTGAATCACCGTAATATTTTTTTGTTCAATTAACTGGAATAATAATACATTTAATTTCAGTTATTAATGTATTAAAAAAATAAGTACAAAAAATAATAAATAATAGGATTATTTAGAAATGACATATAAAAAATTACAAATTTTATGTTATAATTAAAAAAGTTACTAAATTAATAACAAATGGTGAATGATTTTTAAATGTGTAAGGTTATTTTAAATTATGTATATAAGAAAACTTCAGCTTAAATAAGCAAAGTTTTATTTATATAAATATTATTTAAGATAGAGGAGGCATTTAAACATGAAGAAAAACTTAAAAAGGGGAGAGCTAACGAAACTTAAGTTAGTTGAAAGATGGTCAGCTACCTTTACTTTAGCAGCATTTATTTTATTTAATAGCTCATTTAAAGTATTTGCAGCTGATAAAAAGGTAGAGAATAGTAATAATGGACAGATTACTAGAGAGATTAATGCTGATCAGATTTCTAAAACAGAATTAAATAATGAGGTAGCTACAGACAATAATAGACCATTAGGACCTAGCAGTGCTCCATCAAGAGCAAGAAACAACAAGATTTATACATTCGATGAACTTAACAGAATGAATTATAGTGATCTAGTTGAATTAATAAAGACAATAAGTTATGAAAACGTACCAGATTTATTTAATTTTAATGATGGTTCATATACTTTCTTTAGTAATAGAGATCGTGTACAAGCTATAATATATGGTCTAGAGGATAGTGGAAGAACTTATACAGCAGATGATGATAAGGGAATTCCAACTTTAGTTGAATTTTTAAGAGCTGGATATTATTTAGGATTTTATAATAAACAATTATCATACCTAAATACAACACAGTCAAAAAATCAGTGTTTACCAGCTATGAAAGCTATTCAATATAATAGTAATTTTAGATTAGGAACAAAAGCGCAAGATGGAGTTGTTGAGGCTTTAGGAAGACTTATAGGTAATACTTCAGCAGATCCAGAAGTTATTAATAATTGCATATATGTTTTAAGTGATTTTAAAGATAATATAGATAAGTATGGTTCTAACTATAGCAAGGGAAATGCAGTATTCAACCTTATGAAAGGTATTGATTATTACACTAATTCAGTAATATACAATACTAAGGGATATGATGCTAAAAATACTGAGTTCTATAATAGAATAGATCCATATATGGAAAGATTAGAAAGTTTATGTACAATAGGTGATAAGTTAAATAATGATAATGCTTGGCTTGTAAATAATGCTTTATATTATACAGGTAGAATGGGTAAGTTTAGAGAAGACCCATCAATATCTCAAAGAGCTTTAGAAAGAGCTATGAAGGAGTATCCTTATTTATCATATCAATATATTGAAGCTGCCAATGATTTAGATTTAAACTTTGGTGGTAAAAATTCATCAGGAAATGATATTGATTTCAATAAGATAAAAGCAGATGCAAGAGAAAAATATCTTCCAAAAACATATACTTTTGATGATGGCAAATTTGTAGTAAAAGCTGGTGATAAAGTAACAGAAGAAAAGATAAAAAGATTATACTGGGCTTCAAAGGAAGTTAAGGCTCAATTCATGAGAGTAGTTCAAAATGATAAGGCTTTAGAAGAGGGAAATCCAGATGATGTTTTAACTGTTGTTATTTATAACTCACCAGAAGAGTATAAGTTAAATCGTATAATAAATGGATTTAGTACTGATAATGGTGGTATATATATTGAAAACATAGGAACTTTCTTTACTTATGAAAGAACACCAGAGGAAAGTATATATACATTAGAAGAATTATTCCGTCATGAATTTACTCACTATCTTCAAGGTAGATATGTAGTTCCTGGAATGTGGGGACAAGGAGAATTCTATCAAGAGGGAGTTTTAACTTGGTATGAAGAAGGAACAGCAGAGTTCTTTGCAGGTTCAACTAGAACTGATGGAATAAAACCAAGAAAATCAGTTACACAAGGATTAGCTTACGATAGAAATAATAGAATGTCTTTATATGGTGTATTACATGCTAAATATGGCTCATGGGATTTCTATAATTATGGATTTGCTTTATTAAACTACATGTATAACAACAACATGGGAATGTTTAACAAGATGACAAATTACATAAAGAATAATGATGTATCTTCTTATAAAGATTATATTGCATCAATGAGTAGTGATTACGGCTTAAATGACAAGTATCAAGACTATATAGATTCTTTATTAAACAATATTGATAATTTAGATGTTCCTTTAGTTTCAGATGAATATGTAAATGGACACGAAGCTAAGGATATAAATGAAATAACTAAGGACATAAAAGAAGTTTCAAAGATAAACGATCTTTCTAGTAATGTCGAAAAGTCTCAATTCTTTACTACTTACGATATGAGAGGAACATATGTAGGGGGAAGAAGCAAAGGAGAAGAAAATGACTGGAAAGATATGAATTCTAAGTTAAATGATATATTAAAAGAATTATCTAAAAAGAGCTGGAATGGTTATAAAACTGTTACTGCATACTTTGTAAACCATAAGGTAGATGGAAATGGTAACTATGTTTATGATGTTGTATTCCATGGTATGAATACAGATACAAATACTGATGTTCATGTTAATAAAGAGCCTAAGGCTGTTATAAAATCTGATTCTTCAGTAATAGTTGAAGAGGAAATAAGCTTTGATGGAACAGAGTCAAAGGATGAAGATGGTGAAATCAAAGCTTATGAATGGGACTTTGGAGATGGAGAAAAATCTAATGAGGCTAAAGCCACTCATAAGTACAATAAAACTGGAGAATATGAAGTAAAATTAACAGTTACAGATAATAACGGTGGAATAAATACTGAAAGTAAAAAGATAAAAGTAGTAGAAGACAAGCCAGTTCAGGTTATAAATGAAAGCGAGCCTAACAATGATTTTGAAAAGGCTAACCAAATAGCTAAATCTAATATGTTAGTTAAGGGTACTTTATCAGAAGAGGATTATTCAGATAAATATTATTTTGATGTAGCTAAAAAAGGCAATGTTAAAATAACTCTTAATAATTTAAATTCAGTAGGAATAACTTGGACACTTTATAAAGAGGGAGACCTAAACAATTATGTTTTATATGCAACTGGAAATGATGGAACAGCATTAAAGGGTGAAAAGACTTTAGATGCTGGAAGATATTATTTAAGTGTATATACTTATGACAACCAACCAGGAGCTTACACAGTAAATGTAAAAGGAAACCTTAAAAATGAAGTTAAAGAAACAGCAAAGGATGCTATAAAAGAAGTTGAAAATAACAATGATTTTGATAAAGCTATGAAGGTAGATAGTAATAGCAAAATAGTTGGAACATTAAGCAATGATGATCTTAAGGATATTTATAGCATAGATATAAAAAATCCAAGTGACTTAAACATAGTAGTTGAAAACTCAGATAATATAAAAATGAATTGGTTATTATATTCAGCTGATGATTTAAGCAACTATGTGAATTACGCTAATGTAGATGGAAATAAATTAAGTAACACTTGTAAGTTAAAACCAGGTAAATATTACTTATGTGTTTATCAATTTGATAAATCAGGTACTGGAAATTACACAGTGAACTTACAAAATAAATAACACAATACTTAAAATAGTATAAATAGAGGCTGTATCAAAGCTTAAATATAGAATTTATAAATAAGGGGTTTATAATTCTATTTTTAAGGGAGATGATACAGCCTTAAATTTTCTTTAAAATAAGTTTTATGTATTTTTATGAAGACTAATTAGTAGTTTCTTCTAAAACAGATGTACAATGAGGACATCTAGTAGCTTTTATGTCTATTTTAGTACAGCAATAAGGACAATCCTTTTCTGTAGCTTCAACTTGCACTTCTTCTTTTTTCTTAGTGAAGTTTTTAAGTTTGTTTATTTGTTTTATCACTATAAATATAGAAAATGCTATTATTAAGAAGTTAATTAAGTTATTTAAAAATAATCCGTAATTTATAGTAGCAGCACCAGCAGCTTGAGCTTCTTGTAATGAGTTAAATTGTTGTCCACTTAAGTTTATGTATAAGTTAGAGAAGTCAACTTTTCCAACTAAGCTACCAATTACAGGCATTATAATATCATTTACTAATGAAGTTACGATTTTTCCGAAAGCACCACCTATAACAACACCAATAGCTAGGTCTATTACATTTCCTTTCATGGCGAACTCTTTAAATTCTTTCCACATTTTATTCCCTCCTTTTAAATTTTAATATAAGTTTATAAGAACTAATTTAATACAAATTATTTATTAATATTCCATATCTAAAAATAAAAATTTTTATTAAAATAATAAACAAATTGTAACAGATATTGGTATAGAAAGTCAATTAATAATAATTTATATTAAAATTATCTTAAAAGCTTAGTTATAAAAATTATTAAATCTAGATTTTATGTTATGTAATAATATAGAATCTATACATTGTATAAATTTATTTATTATTTACCTTACATATAGTTTTTCATAATTAAGTTGAAATGATTTAAGTTTTTTACTAAAGAAATAAAAGCTATTTTGCCCTTAAGGTGATAAAAGAATAAAAAGGAAAATTTTAAATTAATTAATTATGTAATACAATAAATATGTATTTTATTAAGAAAGCGAAATATATTATAAGGGAAAAAGAGACTTAAGAAGGTGATTAACATGTGGTTTAAGAAATTATATGTAGGGACTATAGATTTATTATCAGCCATTGTGGAAAAGATAGCTAAGTGCAATTTAGCATGTAAAATTTATAAGGCAGTCTTTCAATTGGGAGTTTTTCCAAAGCCGAAGAACTTTAATGAGATAGTTAGTAACATAGTAATAGAGAAAGATGTAACTTATGAATCATCAATTTTAGAGGGGAATAAGTTAGATGTATATTATCCTAAAAGTTTAAATAAAAAGGCTCCAATCTTAATGTGGATACACGGTGGGGGATATATAGCTAATAGTAAGGAAACTGTTAAGAATTATATGATGACCTTAGCTAATAAAGGCTTTGTTGTGTTTAACATAGATTATGCCTTAGCTCCAAAGTATAAATATCCAAGTCAAATACTTCAATGTAATGAAGCTTTAAAATATGTCTTTGAAAATGCAGAGAGGTTTAATGGAGATAGGGAGAATATTTTTATTGGAGGAGATTCTGCTGGGGCTCAAATGGCAAGCCAATTAGCTGCAATTATAAGCAATGAAGAATTAGCTAATAAAATGAATTTAAAGCCAAGTATAACAAATAAGTTTTTAAAAGGAGCAATATTATTTTGTGGATTATATAATATGGACTCCCTAAGGGCAACTAAATTTCCAGGGATAAAGACTTATATGGAAGCATTAACTGGAGAGAGCAATTTTGAAAATTATGAAAGAATAGATGAATTATCTACTATTAAATATATAACTCCTAATTATCCAAGTACCTTTATAACTGTGGGAGATATTGACCCCTTCGTAAATCAAGGGAAAGAGTTAGCATCTTCTTTAAGGGCTTTAGGAGTAAAGGTTGTTTCAAGATTTTTTGAAAATAAAGGTCTTTGGCATGAATATCAATTTAAATTTTCAGTTAAAGAAGCTAGAGAAACCTTTAAAAGTGTAGTTGAATTTTTAAATCATAATAGTAAGTTTACGGATTAATTTAAACCTAATATAGAATTTATTTAGAATATAGATAAAAAAGGAGGCTTACCTTAGAGCAATCAATATGCTTTAAGGTAAGCCTCTTATAATACTAAAGACTAATTTCTTAAAGTTAATTATGATAAATCATAGCTTAATATATTTAGTTTCCAGAACTTTCGTAAGATGAAATTCCTTTAAGCCATATTCTGTATGATACAACTATTGATAAAATACCTACTATTAAAGTTAGTATAACCCCCATGAAGAAGCTTTCCTTGCCAAGGAGATATGTTCCAGGGTAGTATCCTGTAAAAGCAAAGGGGATTATAAAGGTTAATAAAAACTTTATAGCACCAGGATAAATGCTTATAGGATACTTAGAAAAATCACTTAATCCATAGGCCATTTGAACATGTCTAAAGCTTGTTTTAGTCCAAAAAGCTATGGAGGCTGTAGCAAGTTTAACTCCTGTATAGATTAAGGTTCCTCCCATAACAGCAATTATAAATCCTATAATCCAAAGGGGAGTAATATTTACACTAAGCTTTATTGCAGAATAAACCACAAGAATAAAACCAACTACAAGTTCTCCAAAGCCATCAGGTTGAAACCTTTCAGCTATTACTTGAAATAATGGATTTAAAGGTCTTAATAAATATCTATCAAACTCTCCACGAACTATGCTTCTACCAGAAAAGATCCACAAATAATCAGTAAATATGTGATCAATTCCCCTTGGAATTTGAGAAAATCCATATATAAATATTATTTCATAAAAACTCCATCCAGAAAGGGAGGGGATATTGCTAAATATAAGAGAAATAAAAATTATAGAGGTAGCTTGAACTAGAAAAAATCCTAAAATACCGTATATGAAATCCTCTTTATATTCAAGCAATGTCTTTAGGTATTGCTTCAAAAATTGCACATATATTCTAGCGTATCTTTTCATAATTCTAACCTCCTTGAATAGTTAATTTATCAATTACTTTATTCCACATAACTTTAGATAATATCATAAGAATTACTACCCATATAAGTTGTAATCCAAGGGATTTAGCTATTTCAATGTAACTTAATTTATTAAGATAAATCATAGCTGGAGTATATATAATGGAACTAAAGGGTAAAAAGTTAAATAACTTTTGAACTATTTCAGGGAAGAATGTAAGGGGGATCATAGCACCTGAAACAAGCATTATAATAGCTCTAGCAATTTGACTTATGCCCCATATGTTATAAAACTTAAAAGATAGTAGTCCAAAAATATAAGAGTAATAAATGTTTATTAAACATCCTAAAATAATACTAATTAAAAATATAAATATTGAAGCTAAGTTAATATTTATTCCATTTAATATTGCGTAGGTGCTAATTAAAATTGCACCAGGCAAAAATAGAGTTAAAAAGAAAAATATAAAGTTCCCTATGCCTATAAAAATTATTCTAAGTCTATAATTTATAGGTTTAATCAGGTTTGTAGAAATTGATCCATCTCTAACCTCAAAGGATATTTCTTGGCTTATATCATTGCTGGTAACGATTCCGATTAAAAGTGTAATCATAACATAAGTAAGCATTTCCTTTAGGGTAAATCCATTCATAATTCCTTCTTGAGAGCTACTGTAAATAGCTATCCAAAGAAAATAAGTAACACCTACAACAATTAATTGTCCTATTAGCCCCATAATTAGATTGGCTTTATAAGATGAAAGAGCTTTAAAAGTACCCTTAGCAAAGGAACTATAAACTCGTATTGTTTTAAAGAAATCCATAGCTACACCTCATTTCTATAGATTTTCTTAATAATATCTTCAATGCTACTTTCTTTTAACAAGAAATCTAAAACATTAACTCTTTCAATAACCTTTGAAATAATTTTAGAAGAGCTTATTTTGTTTTTATTAAAGGTTATAATAAGCTTTCCAGAGTTAATATGTTCACTTAAATCATCCTTAGAGAAGGTTTCAATAGGTATATTGCTTTCTGATTTTAGAATTTCCTTAATGTTTAGCAAGGTTTTAAAATCCTTTTTGCTTTGAATTTCTAAGGTAGTCATATAACCATATTTTTTCTTAATATCATCTAAGCTTCCATCATATATCTTAGTACCTTTATCTATGATAATTATTCTCTCGCATAATTCCTCAATATCGCTTAAATCATGAGTAGTTAATATAACAGTTGTGCCAAACTCTTTATTTATCTCCTTTATGGCTGTCCTTACTTTCTCTTTTACAACTACATCAAGGCCAATAGTAGGCTCGTCTAAATACAATATTTTAGGATTGTGTATCAAAGATGCTGCCAAATCTCCTCTCATCCTTTGTCCTAGAGAAAGGGTTCTAACAGGTCTTGTCATGAATTCTTCTAAATCTAAAACCTTATTTAAAAATTTCATGTTTTTTTCGTATACTTCATCTGGAATAGAGTAAATATCCTTTAGTATTGTAAAGGTCTCAGATAGTGCTAAATCCCACCAAAGTTGAGTTCTCTGACCAAAAACAACTCCAATATCTTTGGCATTTTTTTCTCTTTCCTTATAGGGGACTCGTCCATTTACTAATACTTGACCAGAGGATGGGGTTAGTATTCCTGTCATCATTTTAATAGTTGTAGATTTTCCTGCACCATTAGATCCTATATAACCTACAATTTCTCCGCTGTTAATTTCAAAGGAAATATTTGATACTGCGGTTTTGGAATCAAAATCATTGGTAAAAAGTGATTTAAAGGCTCCTTTAAGTCCACTTTCTTTTTTTCTAATTTTAAATTCCTTAGTTAAATTTTCAACTTTTATCAAAAAAAATCACCTCCTAAAAAGTTCTCAATAAGCTCCTTTTTGCATATTAATTAAAAGTAAAGTAACCTTCTGAATACGATTAACTAATGATGCTTATTATATTTTAGTTCTTTTTCAATAAAATTACAATTAGGTTTAATGAGTTTTAAGGAAAGAAATATATTTTAGCTCTTTTTTTATGAAATAAATTTTCAAAATTAAAAATTATGTAAATAAGTTTGAAAAAAATATGAATAAAAATGGCTTGAAATATAGGTTTAAGGTATATTTGGAAAAACTAAGAACCATAAAATAGAAAAATATTTTCAAAAAGTATTGAAATTCTTTGGGAAAAGGATTACAATAAAAACATAAAGAAAATAATTTTCAGAAAAAGGTGATAAAATGTTAGACGTGGTTAAGGGAAAGTTAATAGTTTCTTGCCAAGCTTTATCAGATGAACCTTTGCATAGTTCTTTTATTATGGGAAGGATGGCAATAGCAGCTAAGCAAGGTGGAGCAGCGGCTATAAGAGCACAAGGCGTTGATGATATTAATGAAATAAAAGAAGTTACTAAGCTTCCTATCATTGGAATAATAAAAAGAAATTACGATGATTCAGAAATTTATATAACTCCAACTATGAAGGAAGTGGACGAGCTTTTAAAAACAGATTGTGAAATGATAGCATTAGATGCTACAAAGAGAAAAAGACCTAATGGGGAGAATGTAAAGGATTTAGTTGATGCTATTCATGCAAAAGGAAGATTAGCAATGGCTGATATATCAACTTTAGAAGAAGGTATTGAAGCAGAAAAATTAGAATTTGATTGTGTATCTACAACACTTTCAGGATATACACCATATTCTAAGCAAAGCAACAGTGTAGACTTTGAACTTTTAGAAGAGTTAGTAAAAACGGTAAAGATTCCAGTTATTTGTGAAGGAAGAATAAACACTCCAGAAGAACTAAAGAAGGCACTTGATTTAGGTGCATATTCAGCGGTTGTTGGAGGAGCTATAACAAGACCACAACAAATAACTAAGAGATTTACTGATATTTTAAAATAAAACAAATATTTAAAGGATTTTGGGAGGAGAAAAACAATGAAAGGTATTTATTCAGCATTATTAGTTTCATTTGACAAGGATGGAAACATCAATGAGAAAGGATTAAGAGAAATAATCAGACACAATATTGATGTATGTAAGATAGACGGACTTTATGTAGGGGGAAGTACTGGAGAAAACTTCATGCTTTCAACTGATGAAAAGAAAAGAATATTTGAAATTGCTATGGACGAAGCAAAAGGACAAGTTAAATTAATAGCTCAAGTAGGATCAGTTAATTTAAAAGAAGCTGTAGAGTTAGCTAAATTTACTACAGATTTAGGATATGATGCAATATCAGCAGTTACACCATTCTACTATAAATTCGATTTTAATGAAATAAAACATTACTATGAAACAATAATAAATTCTGTTGACAATAAACTTATAATTTACTCAATTCCTTTCTTAACAGGAGTAAATATGTCAATAGAGCAATTTGCTGAACTTTTTGAAAACGATAAGATTATCGGTGTTAAATTCACAGCAGCAGACTTCTACTTATTAGAACGTATGAGAAAAGCATTCCCAGATAAATTAATATTTGCTGGATTCGACGAAATGATGTTACCAGCTACAGTACTTGGTGTTGATGGAGCTATAGGATCAACATTCAACGTAAACGGTGTTAGAGCAAGACAAATCTTTGAAGCAGCTCAAAAAGGTGACATTGAAACAGCTTTAGAAGTTCAACATGTAACTAATGATTTAATAACTGATATATTAAACAATGGTCTTTACCAAACAATTAAATTAATTCTTCAAGAGCAAGGTGTTGATGCAGGATATTGTAGACAACCTATGAAAGAAGCTACTGAAGAAATGATTGCAAAAGCTAAAGAAATTAATAAAAAATATTTCTAAGAATTAAAAGTTTTAAAGTATAGTGAGTTTTTAAGAGAAATGAAATAGTAGGCTAACTTAAAAAGTTAGCCTACATAAAAAATTTAAGAGGGGAGAATTGGTATGCAAGGGTTTACGAAGTTTGATTTAGTTGTACTAGTTGTTTACTTAGGAGCTGTTCTTTACGCAGGGTTAAAGTTCTCTAAGAAGGAAATGAAAGGTAAAGAGTTCTTCAGAGGTGACGGAACTATCCCTTGGTGGGTTACTTCAGTTTCTATATTTGCAACTTTATTAAGTCCAATTTCATTCTTATCACTAGCTGGTAACTCCTATAAGGGAACTTGGATAATGTGGTTTGCTCAACTTGGTATGTTTGTAGCAGTACCTCTTACAATAAGATTTTTCTTACCAGTTTATAGTAGACTAGATATAGATACAGCTTACGAATATCTAGAAATAAGATATAAAGATAAAGGGCTTAGAATTCTTGGAGCTATAATGTTCATTATTTATCAAATAGGACGTATGGCAATCATAATGTATTTACCATCAATGGTATTAGCAAATCTTACAGGAATAAATGTTTATTTACTTATAGTAGCAATGGGCGTAATAGCAATAATTTACTCATACACAGGTGGATTAAAGTCAGTTTTATGGACAGACTTCATTCAAGGTTGTGTACTTATAGCAGGTATCGTTTTTTCATTAATATTCTTAATTTCAACAATCAATGGTGGATTTGGAGCTATTATGCATGAATTAACTGAAGGTGGAAAATTCTTAGCTGCAAAAGAACCAATATTTGATGCTAATATATTTAAAACAAGTGTATTCCTATTAATAGTTGGAGGAGGATTAAATACTTTCTCTTCATATATCTCAAGTCAGGATATAGTGCAAAGGTTTACTACTACTACAGATATAAAACAATTAAAGAAAATGACTTATGGTAACTTAGTATTATCATTATTTGTAGCAACTGTATTCTACTTAATAGGAACAGCTTTATATGTTTTCTATAATCAAAATCCACAGTTATTACAAACTGCTCAACAAGACCAAATTTTTGCATCATATATAGCATTCCAATTACCAGTTGGTATAACAGGTATAGTTTTAGCAGCTATATATGCAGCAGCTCAATCAACACTTTCAACTGGATTAAACTCAGTTGCAACAAGCTGGACTTTAGATATCCAAAACTTTATAACAAAAGATATGTCAATGGAAAAGCAAACAAAAATTGCTCAATATATATCTTTAGGTGTTGGTATAGCTTCAATAGCAATGGCAGTAATCCTTGCAAATGGTGGAGTAAACTCAGCTTACGAATGGTTTAACGGATTTATGGGACTTGTTCTTGGAGTTTTAGCAGGAATCTTCGTATTAGGAATATTCTTCAAAAAAGCTACAAAAGCAGGAGCATATGCTGGATTTATAGCATCAGCAATAGCTGTTGTAGTATGTAAATATGGCGGATTCGATGTAAGTATCTGGTCATACTCAATCATATCAATAGGTGTTTCAGTTGTAGTTGGAATGATAGTTTCATTAATGACTCAATCTCAATTAGTTGACAAGAAGACTTTAAATGAAGCAACAGTTTACTACAATGAAAGTGAGATAGTTAATAGTTAATATAAATAAAAAATAATGTTTAATTAGAGTGAGTGTTGATTTTCAGATAGGCTTAAAATTATCTGAAGATCAGCACTACTTTAAAATTGAATGTTTTAGAGGTGAATGAAATGATATTCGGCAATTTAATAAATTTAGAAAGTTATGATTATCTACCAAAACTTGTTAAGGAAGCTTTACTACATGCAAAAAATAATAATGTAATAGAGTTTGAACCAGGTACTCATGAAATAAAAGGCGAAGAGCTGTTCTTTAATAGAGTTAATTACACTACAAAAAATAAGGAAGATCGTTTTTGGGAAGGTCATAAAAAATATATAGATGTTCATGTGGTTTTTAGTGGAAGAGAAAGAATAGACCTTAACTTTAAAGAAAATTTAGAGTTTAAAGAGTTCGTTGAAAAAGATGACTTTTTATCTTTTGATGGCAAAGAAAATTCTACAGTTATTTTAGAAGAGGGAGATTTCCTTATCTGTTATCCAGAAGATATACACATGACTTGTTTAAAGGCTGATAATGAGCCTTCAGATGTAAAGAAAGCTATTTATAAAGTAATTTTATAGTATTTTATTTTATGAGGTTGTATCAAAGCTTAAAGTAATAAACCGAGAAGCTATAATTATTTAGGTTTATAATTTTTATTTTAAGTTATTCTTGATGCAACCTTTATTGTTTATAATAAATTTAGAGAATAATAATTTTATTAGAGGTGATATGTATGGGTTTATTTGCAGTTATAGATATAGGTGGAACTAGCATAAAATACGGAGTTATAAATGAAGATGGAACATTATTAGAGACTAATGATAGAGACACTGAAGCGTATAAAGGTGGACTTAGTATAATAGACAAGGTTAAATATATAATTCATGAGCTTAAGATTAATAATGACATAAGTGGAATAGGTGTATCAACAGCAGGAATGGTATGTCCTAAAGAAGGAAAAATTGTTTATGCTGGGCCAACAATACCTAATTATACTGGAGTTGAAGTTAAGAAGATATTAGAGGAAGAGTTTAATTTACCTTGTTTTGTGGAAAATGATGTAAACTGTGCAGCTTTAGGAGAATTCTTTGGGGGTGCTGGTAAAGGTACTCATTCAATGGCTTGTTTGACTATAGGAACAGGTATTGGAGGAGCTTTAATCATAGATGGTAAAGTACTACATGGTTTTAGCAATTCAGCTGGAGAAATTGGATATATGATTGTCAATGGAGAGCATATTCAAGATATTGCATCAGCAAGTGCTTTAGTTAAAAATGTAGCACTTAGAAAAGGTGTTGAACCTAGTAGCATAGATGGAAGATATGTATTAGATAACTATGAAAATGGTGATTTAATATGCAAGGAGGAAGTTGAAAAATTAGCTGATAATCTAGCTTTAGGAATTTCAAATATTGTTTATTTAATAAATCCTGAAGTTGTAGTTTTAGGTGGAGGAATAATGGCTAGAGAAGAGGTGTTTAGACCTTTAATAGAAAATAGCTTAAGAAAATACTTAATAGAATCAGTTTATAATAATACTAAAATAGCCTTTGCAAAGCTTAAAAATACTGCAGGAATGAAGGGGGCTTATTATAACTTTAAAGATAATTTTAATAAGTAGTTATCTTTTGTAATTTTACTTAAAATCAAAGACAATAATATAATTTATATAAATTATGGAGCTTATATGACAAGAATGATATACTTAAAATATTATATTTGACTTAGTTTTAGAGTGTTTTAAATTATTTAATATAACCATAGAATTGAGTCAAAATATTAAAACAGTAAGAGGTACTTTATGGGAATATTAGAACAGTTAGAAAATCCAAAATTTAAAGCAACTAAGTCAGAAAAGACATTAATTGAATATATAAAGTCAGATTTAGACAATATTATATATAAATCAATATCTATAATAGCTAAGGAATCAGGAGTAGGAGAAGCTACCATAACAAGGTTTACTAAGAAGTTAGGCTTTAATGGCTTCCAAGACTTTAAAGTTACTTTGGCAAAGGATATCTCAAATAAAAAAAATACAAGCATTATAAATTTACATGTTCATAGGGATGAAAGCGTAACAGAGACTGCAAATAAGATGTTAAAATCATCTATTAACATCTTAGAGCAAACAGTTAAGCATATTGATTTAGAATTAATGTGCAAATGTAGAGATTTAATAATGAATGCTAAGAGAGTGTATTTTATAGGTATAGGTTATTCAGGGATAGCTGCTACAGATATAAATTATAAATTCATGAGAATTGGATTTACAACAGTACCTGTAACTGATAGCCACACAATGGTTATTATGTCATCTATAACAAATGATGATGATGTAATAGTTGCTATTTCAAACTCAGGTACTACTAAAGAAGTAATAAAAACTGTAAAACAAGCTAAAGAGAATGGCACAAAAATAATAACCTTAACAGAAGAGAGTGATAATCCATTAAGAAAGCTATCTGATTATGAATTAACATATACATCAGCTGAGACAATCTTTGAAACAGGATCAATATCATCAAAAATACCACAAATATTTTTATTAGATTTATTATACACAGAAGTTATTAAAGAAATGTTTAGTGAGGCTGTTGAAAAGAAAATCAAAACTACTAGTGCAATTCTTAATGATTAAAACTGTATCTTATTAAGGAAGCAAGAGCTTAAGATAGCTTGGAAGAGAGTTAATATATTGGTAGTATCTATAGTTTATAAGAACTACAAGGGTTTTTATATAAAATTAAATAAAAAGTTTAGTTGTATATTAATATATAGTAATTAAAGTTAGCTTATAAAATAAGAATAAAAAAATAGGTCACAGTAATAGAGCTGTGACCTATTTTACTTTGGTCTTTTAGATAATACTATATCAAAGCAAGTTATTCCAAAAGCAAAAATAAGTGATGAGGGCAACATTTTGCTTAATTTTAAGTCTGGTAATGGTAAGAAGAAATCACCAATAAATCTAAGCATCATGATTCCTATAAAGAACATTAAGAATTTAACTCCTTCTTTTTTCACTTCTTCAAAAGTAAAGTGCTTAACTGTAAATAAAACTCTTATTAATATGTATAAAGGAATAAATATTGCAAATATGGCGTAAGCTGTAACGAAATTAAGAGTAGCCTTACTTGGAATATCCCTATATATTACGAAGAGTGTAGCTATAGTCATAAAAATAAATAAGGAGTAAATGATTCCATCTAAAGTACGTACATTTCTTTTCTTCAATTTAATCCCCCCTGTTTTAATCTTTCCTATAATATGATTATACACAAAATTTTAACAATTAAATAGCTTAAGTGAGTAACATAGGAGTTACAAAGACATTAAATTTACCTAAAATATTTCTAAAGAAATCTAAAGAGTTTAATTGTAAATGCACTGTATATGCTATATAATGTTAAAGTATTGTAAAATTAAATATTTAGAAATAGGTTAAATAGTTACATTTCTAACTATATATTAAAAGGGAAGTTGGGTTTAAATCCCACGCGGTCCCGCCGCTGTAATAGAGGAGCTTTTTGTACTTTAAGCCACTGGAATATAATGTTTTGGGAAGGCCACAAAAAGTGATGATACTTAAGCCAGAAGACCTGCCTATTTTTAAAACATCAAGATCCTACGGGAAATAGGAGGTGTTGTGCTTTGGTAAGTTATATTTTTTTAGAATTTTTATAACCTCTAGACGCAATGTCTAGAGGTTTTTTATTTCTAAGACTAAAGTTTTGATTTAACTAGAAATTAAAGTTATTCATATTTAGATTAAGTGTTATAAAGGGAAATATTTTTAGTACATATTGTTTTATTTGATGCGGAAATAGTTAAATCAAATTTTATCTTAAAATAAAAAGATGATAAATGGGAATACAAAATAAAAATATAATTTAAGGAGTAGAATTATTATGTCAAAAAAGAATCAAGTATTTATAGGATTTTTATTAATGTTCTTATTAATACCAAGAAGTGTTTCAGCTATGCATATCATGGAAGGATTTTTACAACCTAAATGGTGTATAGCATGGGGAGTTATAACTATACCATTTATAGTATTAGGATTATTCTCTATTAAGAATAAGGTTGGAAATAATCCAAGACTAAAGATTTTATTAGCTATGGCAGGAGCTTATGCTTTTGTTCTTTCAGCATTAAAGCTTCCATCAGTTACAGGTAGTTGCTCACATCCTACAGGAGTTGGTCTTGCAGCAATATTATTTGGACCTACAGCAGCATCAGTTTTAGGACTTATCGTACTTTTATTCCAAGCATTACTTTTAGCTCATGGTGGTCTTACTACTCTTGGAGCTAATACTTTTTCAATGGCTGTAGTTGGGCCTTTAGTATCATACGGACTTTATAAATTAGTAAAAAAACTTAATGGACCAACATGGTTAGGTGTATTTTTAGCATCTGCTCTTGGAGATTTAGCAACTTACATGGTTACTTCAGTTCAATTAGGACTAGCCTTCCCAGCAGAGGTTGGAGGAGTTATGGCATCAGTTATGAAGTTCATGGGTATATTTGCAGTTACTCAAGTTCCTCTAGCTATAAGTGAAGGTATATTAACAGTCATAATCTTTAATACAATAGAAAATTATGCAAAAGAAGATTTAATGGAACTTAACATTTTTTCAAAGGGGGTAAAATAATGAAAAATAAAAGAGTGTTAACTAATGTGATATTACTATTATTAGTTGTATTTATTACAATAATACCTTTCTTTGTGGCTAAAAATGGAGAGTTTGGTGGATCTGATGATCAAGCAGAAGAAGCAATAACACAAATTGATGAAAACTATGAACCATGGTTCTCACCATTATTTGAACCAGCTAGTGGAGAAATAGAAAGTTTATTATTTGCTCTTCAAGCTGCAATCGGTGCAGGGGTAATTGGCTTTGGATTAGGATATCTAAAGGGCAAAAAGAAAGTGAACGACGAAGTAAATGATCAACATAGATAAATATGCTTATTCATCTAAGTTAAAAAATATTAATCCAGCAGAAAAGATGTTTTTTGCCTTAATTACTTTGTGCGTTTGTCTTTGGGCAAATAATTTTATTGTTTCTATGCTTATAATAAGTATTATGACTTTTTTAATAACAAAAGTAGGAAGAACAAAAATAAGGGTTTTTATAAAGTTAATGATGGTACCAATAGCTTTTTTAATAATTGGTATCCTAACAATTGTTGTTAGTTATTCATTAAAACAAGATACATTTTTAGTATCATTTAAGCTTTTTAATGGATGGATTGGAGTTTCTAAAAGTGGAATTATTCAAGGACTTAATATGTTCCTTAAGGTAATGGGATCTTTAAGTTGCTTATACTTTATATCCTTAACCACTCCAATGATAGATGTAATATCAGTTCTAGCTAAACTGAAGGTGCCAAGCTTTTTAATTGAGTTAATAAGCTTAGTGTATAGATTTATATTTATAATTTTAGAAACTTCAGAAATGATGTTTATATCGCAAAATTCAAGACTTGGATATAGAGATATAAAAACATCATATAAATCCTTAGGGGCTCTTGCATCAACACTATTTATACGTTCATTTAAGAGAGCTAATGATTTATACACCGCCTTAGAAGCCAGAGGGTATAATGGAGAACTTAAGGTTCTAGAAGAACAGGTTCAAAAAAGAAATTACATTTACATTATAACTATAATAATTAATCTTATTTTTATAGGAATAGCTATATTTATTAAGTAGAGTAGGAGGATTTTATGGAAGACTATATATTAAAAGTAGAAGAGCTTAATTATAATTATTCAGATGGAACTCATGCTCTAAAAGGTATAAATATGAATATAAAAAGAGGAGAGGTTACGGCAATATTAGGTGGAAATGGTGTTGGAAAATCAACTTTATTTCAAAACTTTAATGGTATATTAAAGCCTTCTTCAGGAAGAATACTTTTTGACAATAAACCTATAGATTATTCAAGAAAAGGAATAATGAAGCTTAGAGAATCTATAGGGATTGTTTTTCAGGATCCTGATAATCAACTTTTTTCAGCAAGTGTTTACCAAGATGTTTCCTTTGGTGCTGTTAATATGAAACTACCAGAAGATGAAATAAGAAAAAGAGTGGATAATGCACTGAAAAGAACTGGCATAGAACACTTAAAAAATAAGCCAACTCATTGTTTAAGCTTTGGTCAAAAGAAAAGAGTAGCCATTGCAGGGGTACTAGTTATGGAGCCAAAGGTTTTAATACTAGATGAACCAACGGCAGGTTTAGATCCAATGGGCGTTTCAGAAATAATGAAGTTATTAGTAGAAATGCAAAAGGAGCTTGGCATAACAATAATAATAGCAACTCATGATATAGATATTGTTCCTCTATATTGTGATAATGTTTTTGTTATGAAAGAAGGAAAAGTAATATTACAAGGAAATCCTAATGAAGTATTTGCTAAAAAAGAAGTTATAAGAAAAGTTAACTTAAGACTACCTAGAATTGGACATCTTATGGAAATTTTAAAAGAGAAGGATGGCTTTGTATTTGATGAGTTAGATTTAACTATTGGACAGGCTAGAAAGACAATAAATTCTTGGAAAAACAAAATTTTTAAGGATTAATATTTAAGTTAGATTAAATTAAGCAAGAAAGGCTTATACCAAATTAATTTGGTATAGGCCTTTTATTAATTTATAATGGTATTTTAGTATAATAGGAATTATATAAAAATTATTTTTGTTAAAGTTCATACTAATTTTATATGGATTTTAATATTATAAAGAAATTGTTTTAAAATTTTAAACTAAAAGTGTAATTTTTTTACAATATTAAAGTGCTTTTTAAAATTAAGACTTTTTTATATTGTAAAGATATTAATTTTATTGTAAAAATATACAATAAAATTTAAAATATAAATGGGTAATTTAGTATTTTATTAATAAGTTATGGCTAAAAAAGGATAAATACTATAAAAAATCATATTAAGTTAATAAATATTAATGGTCGAATTTTGTAATTTTAAAATTATTTACTAATTAGTCAAATAATTTTAGAATATAGTTAAAGGATGATTTATTATCTTAAGATATGGTTTCTCTTTAAATATAAATGATTTTAATAAATTATCTAAGTGATTAAAATTTTATAGGTAAGAAATATGATGTTTTAATAGGAGATGATATTAAAGATTAAAAAGGGAGAGTATGATAAGATGTTTACAAATGAGTTAAAAGATTTATTAGCAGGTTTATATCAGAAATATGGATGTACTAAAGAGGTTCTTCAACTTAGCAATATAATTGATGAAATTATAGTTAAAGAACAAAGAGAAAGATTAAAAGAATATTATAAATCAAAAAAAAATAATATCTAATTTCAAAAGTGATAAAGCATATAAATATTATTAACTCTAAATTATGAAAAGCAATTGAATTATGAGTATTACAATTAATTTTAAGGGTCTTAATACTTGGATTTTGTTAACATATATTATAATAAAAAAATCTATATTACATTAGTAATATAGATTTTTTATTCATATATGTATAATTAAATACCTTTAAAATGATTTAATCAGTTAATTAAACTCTATTTAAATGATTTTATGCTATTTAATCTATCTTCAAGTTTTTGTTCAGGAGATTTTTTGAAGTCATATCCATAAACAGCATTTTCAAAATCACCATAAGTTGGATTTGGAAGCACTATGTATTTTGTTCCAAAGAATTGAGCTTCTTTATCTACTATTTCTCTTCTTTGCTCATTAGACTTATTATCATATCCATCAGGGAAGTCACCTAAGTTATCTCCACAGTAAATTGCAAGATTATAGTTCTCTTTGATTTTATTCCATCTAGCATCTTTGCTACTTGTATCTGTTTTTAAAAGTATATGATCCTTATCTGAATTTACAAAACCTAATTTTTTCATATTTTTTATAGTTGCATCAAGTTCCTTTTCTTCACTTCTATTTGAAACGTAGAAAACTTCAAATCCTTTACTTTTAGCATAATCAGTAAAATCTTTAGCTCCATCTATTGCAGCTGCATCGGCCATTTGTACCCACTCACCAAAGTTTTCCTTTGAGAATAATTCATTATGCTTTATTTCATATCCTGCATGAGGTGAATTATCTATTATTGTTTCATCAATATCTAAGGTAACTGCATAGGGTTTAGCAGTAGGTTCTTTTACTAATTCATCAACATATCTCTTTCCAGAGTTGTATGCTTCATATCTTAAAGCTTTTACTTCTCCAGAATTTTGTTGCCATAAAGTTGCTAAAACATTTCCTTTAACAATCTCTTCAACTGCATTAGCCTTTGTTGTTTGTTCTAATTGAGAGATTTGTTTTGCTTCTTGGTTGTTTTCGTAAACTAAAGTACCTCCAGTTCCAACACCAATACCTATTATTGCTGATAATACAATTGCTGTAATTTTTGAGTTTCTCATAATCTCATCCTTTCATTTGTTACATAAAAATGTATAAAGTATTAAAATAGTTATTAATATGTTAACGCTTTCATTATATTTTATGTTTCCATTAAAATCAAGTATTTAATAATACATATCTTTTAATAATCAATAATTAATATGTAGATTTATGCTTACGAAAATTTAATCAATAATTATGTAAATAAAAAAAAGATAGTCAAATGACCATCTTTTCTATTAAATATAATTCATTGGATTTACATGTTGTCCATTAATTCTTATTTCAAAGTGAGCATGAGGGCCTGTACTATATCCTGTAGAACCAACTAAAGAAACTACTTGTCCTTGTTTTACTTTTTGACCTACAGAAACTTTTAATTGAGATGCGTGAGCGTATAGTGTACTGAATCCACCACCGTGATCTATTATAACCATATTTCCGTAAGCTGGATGATATTCAGCAGCAGTTACCACACCATCTTTAGCAGCTACAAATGGAGTTCCTGTTGAAGCGGCAAAGTCTACACCTGTATGAACTTTATACTGACCAGTTACAGGGTGTACTCTTGGACCATATGAACTAGTTATGGTAGAAGAGGCAACTGGTCTTATAAATCCACTTGATGAATTACTAGTTGTAGATGCTGTACTTGGAGTTTGAGTAAAATATGATTGAATTTCCTTTTCAATTTCATCTTCCCTATCTGCTAATGCTTTAAGTTCAGCATTCTTTTCAGCTTCTAACTCTTCTAATTCACTTAATTGAGATTTATAAGTATTTAAAGTATTTTCATGTTCAGCTTTAACGTCATTAAGAGCTTTTTCTTTATCAAGAAGTTCAGCCTTTTTGCTATCTAATGTAGATTTAGAAGTTTCAAGCTCAGCTTGTCTAACTTCAAGTTCATTTTTTAAAGCTTCAATCTCATCAATAAGCTTGTTATCTGTTTTAACAAGAGTTCTTATATTTGCTATATTAGAGAATAATTCTCCAAAGTTTTTAGACTCAAGAATCATATATAAAAACTTATCGTTTAAATTAGATTTATATACGTTTCTAAGTCTTTCACCTAATATTTCTTGCTTTAACTCTTGTTCTTTTTTAGCTTTTTCAATTTCATTAGTATTTTCTTCAATTGATTTTTCTACTTTTTTTATTTCTGAATCAGTTGAAGAAATCTCATTATTTAAAGTTTTTATTTTCTCTTCATATTCAGTAACCTTTGCTTGAGCGGAATTAAGCTCAGCTTGTTTAGCGTCAATGCTATCTTTAATTTCATCTAGCTTTCCCTTTTTAATTTCTTTTTCTTCTGTAATTTGTTTTTTCTCCTCTTGTAATTTATTAACTTCGGGATTTGCTTTGGTTATTAATGGTGCTGAAAAAGCACTAATCATTAAAAAGCTACTCATAAACAAAGATACAATTTTAAGTTTGTTCATTTAATCACCTATCTTTAATATATTTTTCGAGAGTTTTATAGTAATTTCAACAAATTATACCTTAAAAACCTTAGTAATATCCACAAATATTTTGAAAATTTTAAGTTAACTTTTAAACAAAAGGTTAATAAATGGTAAAAAAAGCTTATTTGGTTACAGAAAGAATAATAAATGTAAAATTAATACATGTTATTGTACAAATAATATATTTATTGATGTTAGATAAAACAATATAATATTTTTGTAAATCTTTTTGTAGATTATTAAGATGAAAGGGAAGTATAAATTTAAATATATTCTCTATTATTAAATTGTAGAGAAGAATAAATAAGCTTTTATTTAAGATAAAGTTTAAGTAAATATAATTAAATTAGTTCTAGAGTATTAGCAATTTTTAATATTAACACAAAAAGGAAAGGTAAATAGATAAGTGATTAAAAGCTACCTCATATTAATTTATTTTATATAGGCATATTAAGATTAATTTTAAATAATCTTAATATGCCTATTTTAATTTAGTGATAGATATATTATATAGTTACCTAAAGATCAATTTAGAGCTTTATGAATTAACACAAATATATTTTAGGATTATAGATTTTTAGTGATTAAGATTAATACTGCTTGTCAATAATTCAACTGAATTATAAAAGAGGGGGAATTTCTTATGGCTAAAAAATCATCTAAAAAATATTTAAAAGAGGCAAATGCTCAAATAATACTATTTGTTCTAATTATGATAATAATGAGAATGGTAGTTTTAAACTTTATGAGTGAAATATCAGGAATAGAGTTTGATGAATTATCTAAGGCTAGAATTTATAATGGAGATATTACAGCAACACTATTTTTAGAGAGTCTTGTTAATTTTTTTGGTAACTTCATTTTAGAAACATATAAAGGAATAACTTTGCTTGCAATAATAAATGTATTTGTTGCTTCTTATATATTAACTAAAAAAGACTTTACAGGTAATTCTTATTTTAATATGGTCATAGCATATTTATTTTCAGCCATAATAACAGTATTTTTATTATTAGCTGGTATAATTCTATTCTTTTGCATAATGCAATGCATGGTGGTTATAAATTCATTAAAGGTAGATGTGTCTTCAGAAATTTTATGGTTAGCTATATCTGTATTAGCAGGAGTGGTATTTATAAAGTATTTTAGAAAAAGTGTAGTTTTTTCTTTATTTGCATTTTTAATAATATCAGCTTATGCTTCCTACTACACTGATATAGGTAAAAAAGCAATTAACACAGACTATGCTCAATATAGCCTAGAGGAATTTGCTAATAATTTAAACTTATCAGGAAAATAGAAAGATTAAATTATAAGTGATTAGGGTTAATTTATTACCAATGTAAATTACATTTAATCATTTCAATATATTATTTTTAGGTTAAATTAAAAAATGCTGTGAAAATTCCACATAAATTAATATGAAAAACTATATTTATATAGAAAATATAAATAAATCACAGGTAAAAACTAAATATATAATATAAAAATAATACAATATTCTACAAAAAAGTATATTGAATGTAAATTTTATTTAAAACACTATACCTAGTGTATCTATATAGGAAAAAATGAGTATTTTAGAGTAAAATATAGAAATAACAATATATTTTATCTAAAATAGAAAAACATATAAAAATAAATATGGTTAAAATGGTAAGATAAATTTCGTCAGCAAGAGACACGGCAACAAAACATCAAATGAAAAATTTGAAAAAAGTTGTTGACAAGGTTTCTTGAAGATGATAAACTAAGAAAGTCGCTTGAGGGCGACAAAGAAATGGTCTTTGAAAATTAAACAGAAGATATTAACATAAACCAGCAATTCTTTTATAAGTAATATGAGTATAGA